>ERZ772927.8-NODE-8-length-250004-cov-11.4563_pt1 | contig 250004 bp, 215 predicted proteins | sample MGYA00512115_ERZ772927 | MGnify/ENA primary metagenome ERZ772927 (study PRJEB29015, sample SAMEA2737924) | human oral metagenome | biome: human oral; feature: human-associated habitat; material: dental | place: China | collected 2013 ... | reverse complement strand
CCCGCCTTCAATGGCGATCGTGTGCTGGGCGCCATCCTGTTCGAGGTCACGCTCGACGGCAAGTTCCAGGGCAAGGATGCTGCCCAGTACCTGTGGGAAGAGAAGAAGGTCGTCCCCTTCCTGAAGATCGACAAGGGCCTGGAAGCCAAGGCCAACGGCGTGCAGATGATGAAGCCGATTCCCGGCCTGAAGGAGCTGCTGGCCCGTGCCAAGGCCAAGGGCGTGTTCGGCACGAAAGAGCGCTCGGTCGTCTTCGAGAACAACGAGAAAGGCATCAACGACGTGCTCGACCAGCAGTTCGCGCTGGGTGAGGAAGTGCTGGCCGCCGGTCTGGTGCCCATCATCGAGCCGGAAGTGGACATCAACTCCCCGGGACGTGCCGCCATCGAGGAAACGCTGAAGAAAGGCATCCTGGCTCGCCTGGAGAAAGTGTCGGCACCGGTCATCCTGAAGCTCACCATCCCCGAGAAGGATGGCGCCTACGATGAGCTGGTCGCTCACCCGAAAGTGCTGAAGGTCGTGGCCCTGTCGGGCGGCTTCGAGCGTGAAGAGGCCAACCGCCGTCTGGCCCGCAACAAGGGCATCATCGCCAGCTTCAGCCGTGCGCTGTCCGAGGGCCTGAGCGCCAAGCAGTCCGACGCCGAGTTCAACAAGGCGCTGGACCAGTCGATCCAGTCGATCTACGAGGCCTCGATCACCTGATGGGCGTCAGCTGAACCTGCCGGGCTGCCCCGTGTGGCCCGGAGGAGCAGGCTGGACGGAAACCGGTCATTCTCGTCCCCTGTGTGGGGGTGGGGTGGCCGGTTTTTTGCTGTGGTGAGTGCAAGGGCACAGCAGGTACACTCGTTACAGTGATGGAGGGTTCTGCGATGGCGATGAAGAAGGCACAGATGTTTCCCAGGCTGGTGGATGCAGAAGCTGAGGCGCGTTTCTGCGCGGCCGTGAATGCACGTATCGAGGAGAATCTGGATGATCCTTTGCCGGATGTCGACGACGAGGAAGTACAGGCCAGTATCGACAGCATCATCTGGCGTGCTGAGGCACGGTATTCTGGAGACCATCTCACTAACGAGTTCGAGACGGCCGCGCAGGAAGCTGCGTATAACGGCTGGCTTCGCGTTGAGGTCCAGGCCAGTCGTGCTGAAGGTGGCCCATACGTTGAAAACAGCGTGTTCCTGGCCGAGATGAAGCGGCATTACAACGCGTTGGCCGAAGCAGCCGGGAGCAGATGAGCGCAGAATCGCTGCCCCCTCCATGCCCGGTTCTGTGGCGTCCGCGGGCACGACGGCGTGCGTCAGATCGGGAAAGGGTGAGCTGCCCCTGCAGCCGGGTCTGCTGTCGCGTGCTACATGCCGTGCCGTGCTGCTGCCAGTGTTTCAGCCAGCCGGTCCACCCCAGCCTCGGCCTCCCGCAGCGACTGCTGCAGCCGCTCGTCACCGAACTCGTCGTATTCCACGGCCACACGGTGCGCGTCGGTGATGCCCAGATAGCGCAGTGCCGTGAACACGGCTGGCTCCACATGGTTCCAGCCGGCCATCTGGCCGCCGTCGTAGCCGTAGTCGCCCCGTGAGCTGAGCACGACCACGCGCTTGTTCGTGTCGGCCAGCATCGGCCAGTAGGGCGTGCCCTCCCGGCTGCGGTCGAAGCCGAAGGTGCGGCCCACGCGCACGATGTTGTCGATCCATGCCTTGAACTGTGCCGGCGGCCCGAAGTTGTACATGGGTACGCCGGCCACGATGATGTCGGCGGCCAGCAGCTCGTCCACCAGTTCATCGCTGGTGCGCAGCACCTCGCGCATCCATGGTTCACGCTGGGTCTCGGGGGTGAAGGCGGCGTGAATCCACCGGCAGGTGCGCGCCATCACGCTGACGCTCGAAGGCGAGCAGCTGCAGGCGGGGGTCAGTCGTGGCCTGCAGGAAATCGCTGCCTGTGTGGACCGTATCCGCCATCCGGTACGGCAGACCGTGACCGTGTCGATGACCCCTGAGTTTGCAGCCCAGTGGCTGGTGCCCCGGCTGGCGCGCTTTCAGGTGCAGCATCCGGATATTGCGCTGCATGTACATGCCTCCTACGAAACGGCCGATCTGGACGCGGGTGTGGCCGATCTGGCCATCCGCTATGGCCCGGAGCCGCTGGCCGGGGTGGAGGCGATGCCCCTGTTCCGGGAGCGTTTCGCCCCCGTGGCTTCACCGGTGCTGTGCCGGCAGCTTGGACCTGATCCGCGGACCTGGCCGCTGATCTGGCTGACGTGGTACCGGCCGGCCCATCGCGTATTCGACTGGCCGGCCTGGGCCGAAGCAGCGGGGCTTCCTGCGGATGCACTGGCGCCCGGCACCCGCTATTCGGAAGGGACACTGGCCGTGCAGGCCGCGGTGGCGGGGCAGGGGGTGGCGCTGCTGGGCTTGCCGTTGCTGGCGCGGGAACTGGAGACGGGGCTGCTGGAAGTGTTGCCGGGGCCAGTGCTGGAGGGGTACTGCTACCATGTGTGTGCTCCGGTCCGGCGTGCGGGTACGCCTGCCATGCAGAAGGTTCGGGCGTGGATCGGGGCAGAGGGGCAGTTTTCATGAGCCGGGCATGTGCCGCTCATGCCGGGTAATAACGGGAGGAGACATGGCTTCTTTTGATATGAACAATGTCGTGGCCGGGGCGATTCAGGGAGGTGCCGTCGGCAGCTGCCTTGGCTGGTATTTCATGCGCAGGCCGTCCCGTGCCTTGCGTATTCATGTCACGTCCTTTGATTCCGGCCTGCCAGGGAGACGCATCCCATGCATCTGAAAGGCAAAAAGGCGTTCGTTACCGGCGGTACCGAGGGTATCGGTGCGGCCATCGTGGCGCAGCTGATGGCGCGTGGCGCCGAGGTCGTGACCTGTGCCCGTCATGAACCCGGACAGGCGCCGGGGCCGGGGGTGTCGTTCCGGCGCTGTGACCTGACGTCTGCGGCCGACCGCGAGGCCCTGATTGCCTGGCTCGTGTCGACGCATCCCGATCTTGCCGTACTGGTCAACAACGCGGCCGTTCAGCATGCGCTGGACTTCATGCAGGCCGATGTGGCGCAGATTCAGGCCGCAACCTCGCTGGAGCTGGCGCTGAATCTGGAAGCCCCCATCGCGCTGTCGGCCGGGTTGCTGCCCCTGCTGGCGCGCCAGCCCGAGGCGGCCATCGTCAATGTGACCACGGGGCTGGCCCTGGCCCCCAAGCAGTCGGCGCCGGTCTACTGCGCCACCAAGGCAGCGCTGCGCTCCTTTACGCGGTCGCTGCGCTATCAGGTGGAAACCTCCGCTCCGCATGTACGGGTACAGGAAGTGATCCCGCCGCTGGTCGATACCCGCATGACGGCGGGGCGAGGCACGGGCAAGGTTTCTCCGTCGGCGGTGGCCGAAGCGCTGGTGACTGCCATCGAGCGGGGTACCGATGAGTGTTATGTAGGCAAGTCCCGGCTGCTGCGGCTGGTGATGCGGGTGGCGCCGGGTGTGGGGTACCGGATTCTGAAGTGCGAATGAGGGCGCTGGCCGGTACCGTGGCATGGTTTTCCCTGAACCCGCCTTCAATGGCGATCGTGTGCTGGGCGCCATCCTGTTCGAGGTCACGCTCGACGGCAAGTTCCAGGGCAAGGATGCTGCCCAGTACCTGTGGGAAGAGAAGAAGGTCGTCCCCTTCCTGAAGATCGACAAGGGCCTGGAAGCCAAGGCCAACGGCGTGCAGATGATGAAGCCGATTCCCGGCCTGAAGGAGCTGCTGGCCCGTGCCAAGGCCAAGGGCGTGTTCGGCACGAAAGAGCGCTCGGTCGTCTTCGAGAACAACGAGAAAGGCATCAACGACGTGCTCGACCAGCAGTTCGCGCTGGGTGAGGAAGTGCTGGCCGCCGGTCTGGTGCCCATCATCGAGCCGGAAGTGGACATCAACTCCCCGGGACGTGCCGCCATCGAGGAAACGCTGAAGAAAGGCATCCTGGCTCGCCTGGAGAAAGTGTCGGCACCGGTCATCCTGAAGCTCACCATCCCCGAGAAGGATGGCGCCTACGATGAGCTGGTCGCTCACCCGAAAGTGCTGAAGGTCGTGGCCCTGTCGGGCGGCTTCGAGCGTGAAGAGGCCAACCGCCGTCTGGCCCGCAACAAGGGCATCATCGCCAGCTTCAGCCGTGCGCTGTCCGAGGGCCTGAGCGCCAAGCAGTCCGACGCCGAGTTCAACAAGGCGCTGGACCAGTCGATCCAGTCGATCTACGAGGCCTCGATCACCTGATCGTTGTGTCAGCTTCGATCGATTGATCGATCGGCAGTCCCTGTCTGACCGGCCCTTCGGGGTCGGTCTGTCGGGCCGGTACCTTCCGTCATGTCCCTGTGCATGGACGGATAAGGCCGGCCCTTTTTGCGTCAGCCGATCGGGAAGCGGGCAAGCAGCGGAGGCAGGATACAGCGATCCGCATGCGGGATGCACGCGTGCGCCCACGACAAGGCCTGGGAAGTTTGGGAAATCAGGCGCCTGGGGGCAGTCTGGAAGGCGCTTGAGGACTTGCGGGGCCCAAAGACCCCCGCGGAGCAGTGGCTTGTTGCGTGGCAGCGCCTGCGAATCAGGGGCCCTTGCAGGCCCCCACTGCGGCGCCATCAAGCCATGACGTAGCTCAGGATGAGGAACAGCACCGCCGAGAGCACGCCCGAGACGGGCACGGTGACCACCCAGGCGGCGGCCATGGTGATGAAGTGCGAGCGGCGCACCAGGCGGCGGCGCTTGCGCTCTTCGGGGGCCAGCACCTTGCCCTGCACCGCACCCAGTGCCCGTGAGCGGCGTGCGGCGTGCCATTCGCGGTAGAAGCCCACCCCGAAGATGGCGCCCACGGCGATGTGGGTGGAGCTGACCGGCAGACCCAGCCAGGAGGCGAGGATGACGGTGAGCGCGGCCGACAGCGCCACGCAATAGGCGCGCATGGGGTTGAGCTTGGTGATCTCGCTGCCCACCAGGCGGATGAGCTTGGGACCAAACAGCATCAGGCCGAAGCTGATGCCCAGCGCACCGATGGCCATGACCCAGAACGGGATGGACACCGAGTCGTCGAAACGACCTGCCTGGACGGTGTGGACGATGGCAGCCAGCGGGCCGACGGCATTGGCCACGTCGTTGGCGCCGTGGGCGAACGAGAGCAGCGCTGCCGAGCACACCAGCGGCACGGCAAACAGCTTGCGCACCGACTTCTTGCGGTTCTCGAGGCCCTGGGACTGGCGCAGCACCATGGGTACCGACAGCTTCCAGGCAGCCAGCCCGACAACGATGCCGATGAGCACCGAGACGCCCAGGCTGATGTGGATGAGGGCCGAGAAGCCCTTCAGGGCCAGATAGGTGGCAAAGGTGCCGGCCATGAAGCCCACCAGGATGGGCAGCCAGAAGCGGGAGGCCGCGATCTTGTCGTCGCGGTACAGGATGCGGGCCTTGATGAAGGCCAGCAGGATGGCGGCGATGATGCCACCCAGCACCGGGGAGATGACCCAGCTGGCGGCGATGCCGCCCATGCTGGACCAGTGGATGGAGTCGGAGCCGGCAGCCATGATGCCGGCGCCCACCACGCCGCCGACCACCGCATGGGTGGTGGAGACGGGAGCGCCGATGTAGGTGGCCAGGTTCAGCCAGAGGGCTGCGGCCAGCAGCGCCGCCATCATCAGCAGGATGAAGGTGTCGGCGTTCTGGACGACCTCGGGCGAGACGATGCCGGAGGCGATGGTGTTGACCACCTCACCACCCGCCAGCATGGCGCCGGCGGTCTCGAAGATGGCCGCGATGAGCAGTGCACTGCCCAGGGTGAGGGCATTGGAGCCGACCGCCGGACCCATGTTGTTGGCCACGTCGTTGGCGCCGATGTTGAGCGCCATGTAGGCGCCCACCACGGTGGCCACCACCACCATGAAGGTGCCGGGCTGCACGCCGGTGAGCCCCAGTGCGGCGGCGCCCACCAGCACCACGAAGGCTAGGGCGATGCCGGGCGCCACCAGCGGCCGGGCCACGAAGGCGGTGGCCTGCTCCAGCAGCCCGATGCGCTTCAGGTCATTGTCGAGCGCTTTCCAGCGCCGGGGGCGCTTGGGAGGCGGGGGAGACGCGGTGGGCGGCGTGACGCCGGACGGCGGGACGGGCACGTCGGCATGGGCCGACGCGGCGACCGTGACGCGAGGCTTGCCTGCAACCGGTGAGGGCGCAGAGGTCGGGGTGGCCGGGGCCGTGCCTGCCTTGCCGCCAGCCGTTGCAGGAGGAGAGGAAACACCGCCGGTGGATGCCGGGCCGCTGGAAGGCCCTTGGGCCGTAGGCTCGTTGGACGAGGACATGCAGGAGGGTTCTCGTTGTGACTTGTATAACTATAGAACAACGGGCGAACGACGTGGGGCGATGGGGCACTTTCTTGATCGGCCCGGCCGGGTCGGCGCGGTGGCCAGCCTTGCGCGACCCGGATTCTGCCTGAATTCGGCGACTTTGGGCGCAGGATGGTGCGGCGGGACGCAGAATGACTGTATGGGAGCGTCAGAGGGGGCGACAGCCCGGGGGGAAGTGGCGTGGAAGCCATCGGTTGGCCTGTCGTTCAGCCCGTGTGCCAGGAGGCGGGCGCATGAAGTAGCATCTTCGGACCATTCCCGATCCATCCGGAGAGGCTTTCATGCGCTGGCTCTGGTTCGCGGCCGGCTGGCTGATGGTGGCGCTGGGCTTCATCGGTGCCATGCTGCCGGTCATGCCCACCACCATCTTCCTCATCATGGCCGTGGGGTGCTTTGCACGCAGCTCGCCCCGCTTCGAGCGCTGGCTGCTGGAGCATCCACGGTTTGGCCGGCCGCTGCGCCAGTGGCGCGAAGAGGGGGCCATCAGCCGCAAGGGGCGGCGCATGGCCTTTGCCGGCATGGCGGCAGGCTACGTCATCTTCTGGATCGGGGCGCGGCCGTCCTGGCTGCTGGCGCTGGGCGTGGCCCTTTTCTTTGTGCTGGGTGCGGCCTACGTGGGCACGCGGCCGCTGCCGAGGCAGGAGCGGGAGCCCGGCGACGCGGGCCCACGGATCGGGCGGTAGGCGATTTCCTTATTTCTCTTCATATTTCGTGATGGAAATCTTGCCGCTGTCGTATTCGGCAAGGAAGACGTCGCTGGCATCCTCGATTCCCAGCTTCTTGAGTTCGGTCTTCAGCCACTCTTCGTCCTTGTCGATCATTTCAAGCGTGCTTTTCTGAACGCTTCCGTCGGTGATCAGCGGATATTTCGGGTTCTCTTCTCCGAAGGACGTGATGATGAGCTGTCCATCCTGTTCGAGGATGGCCTGCTTGATGTCCTTGACGGAATAGATGCCCTGCATGCGCAGCTTGAAGGACAGGTCGTTTGCGGAAAGGCCTGCCTTGCGCGCCACTTTCACATCGATCTTGCCGCGCGAGATGAGCGTGACGGGCTTCCCGTCCACGAGCTGCTTGACCAGGTTGTTGTGCTTCTTGAGCCAGCGAAGCGACAGGACCGCTGCAAACCAGATGGTCAGAATGACAATGAAGACGGGGATGGAAATGTCATCGTTATAGATGACCCCGCCCACGATCCCGCCAAGGACATAGTTCTGTACCTGGTCGCTGGCCGAGGCGGGCGCGAGATTGCCCTTGCCGGTCAGATTGATGACCATTACAAGGGCCAGAAGGCCCAGGATAAGCTTGACGGCCACGATGGCATAAAACATCAGCATGTTCCTTCAGAAAACGGACTCGTTCAGGGGATCCCTGGTTTCAGTCGGGAAAAGTTCGGCTTGAGCCGAGATTCAAGGTAGTTGGAAGTACCGGCGAGGCCTGCGATGATAGGACGGCTATGGAGAAGATTGTGAGGAGATGGGTGAAATCGCAGAGATCAGGAGCGCCTTCGGCCGATGCGCTGTTCATCGGGGAGGGAAAGCCTCTGGGGGAGGAGGGGGATCTGTCGGGCATCTTCAAGGAGCGCGTTCGCACCATCGATGTGGGCTTGCAGGGCGTGGCCGGGGATGTGCAGGTGGACAGGCGCTATCACGGCGGGCCGGATCGGGCCCTGCATCAGTACCCGGCCGAACATCACGCTCGGCTGGCCGATGCCTTTCCTGCGTTGCGGGAGGAGTTCGTGCCAGGCAGCCTGGGCGAGAACGTGTCCTCGTCCGGCCTGTGTGAGCAGGATGTCTTCGTGGGGGATGTGGTGCGGCTGGGGACCTGTCTTTTGCAGGTTACGCAGCCGCGCACGGTCTGCTGGCGGATCGATCACCGTTTCGAGGTGAGCGGGCTGGCGAAGTTCATCCACGAGCACGGGCTGACCGGATGGCTCTATCGTGTCCTGGAGCCGGGGCGCGTGCGGGAAGGGGATGAGGTCGTGCTGGTCGAGCGGCCGAATGCCGACATGTCGTTGTCGGACCTGCTGGCCCTGCAGCGGGAGCATCGCCCCGATCCGGCGCGACTGCACGCCGCTTCCGAGCTTCCCGGGCTGGCGCAGGTGATCAGGCAGCGGTTCGCGTCGCGGGCGGCGTGGTTGCGGGACCATCGCTGAAAGCGATCGTCTCTGGCCCCGGATCGGGCTGACGGCACGAGGCCCGGCGACCGGACGATGAGGGCCTCCAGCAAGCGCTGGAAGAGTCGGTCAGGAGGGGGCTGACGAGGGTGTCGGGACGGCATCCGTCAGACGGAAATGCGCCCCCGGAGATGCTTCCTCAGCACGACCCCTTGGGACCCCCCTCAGGATGCAGCCAGCTGCATGGCCAGGCAGCTTTCGGCGGCTGGTGACAGCACCAGCTCCACGGCCAGGTTCGAGCGGGTCATGCCCACGAAGAGGGCGCGGCGCTCGCGTTCGGTCAGCGTCTCGAAATCCAGCTCGGTGATCACCACGCCGGCGGCGCTGCGGCCCTTGAAGCGGTGGATGGTCTCGACCAGCACGTCGCCGTGGGTCCAGATCGGGTCGCCGTCGGGGGTGTAGTCGCCACTGAAGCGGCGCGTCTCGAAGGGGCCCAGCCAGCGGGTGTTCAGGATGGTGGACGCAAAGCGGTCGCGGCCGCTCAGCACCACGATGTCCTTCATGGCGATGCCACGATGCAGGAGGTTGCGCACGGCCTCGGCCGTCTCGCGCACCAGGCCCTTCTCGTTCTCGTAGACGCGGAACGAAGGCAGCTCGCCGGCGTAGGGGCTGCGCGGGGTGATGGCCTGGTCGGAGAGGTGCAGGGCGTTGATCACTTCGCAGACCATGCGCGGGCTGCGGAAGTTGTCGTTGCAGGTCAGCGTCACGGCATCGGCCAGATCGAAGCGGGCACGGTCATACAGGCGCTGCGCGTCGTCTTCCAGCAGGTAGAGCCGTCCGGAGGCCTTCAGCTGCGGCAGCAGGCTCTCGACCCAGGCGGGCTGGAAGTCCTGGCCCTCGTCGATGACGATCAGGTCGTAGGTGGGCTTCCATTCATCGGCCGATTCGCAGTAGACGCGCGCCAGCAGGTCGAAGTTGTCGGGGGCGGCGAAGTCGGGCTCGCCGTAGTTGCGCCGGTAGTAGGTCACGCACAGCTCGGAATAGCTGGTCACGTCCGCCACGGGCGGGGCCAGCCGGCTGATGTGGTCGGCCAGCGAGCGGTTGAAGCACACGTACAGCGCACGGCCGCCCTGGGTGACGGAATCGTTGAGCAGGCGCAGCGCCAGCTGGGTCTTGCCCGAGCCGGCCGTGGCCTGGATGCGGATCAGGCCGTTGGGGGCCTGGATGCGCGGCACCCAGGTGGCCAGCCCCTCGGCCAGGCGCTGGGTGGTGCGTTGCAGCTGCTGGTCCAGGGCGGACAGATCCACCGAGACCTGGAATTCATTGGACAGGAAGCGGCGCAGCGCCTCGATGTCGCTTTGCGAGTCGCCGTGGCGCATCAGTTCCTGCACGCGGGTGCCCAGGAAGGGGAAGTCGGCGGCGTCGATGATCCGGTCGCGCGACAGGGCCACGATGTCGCCGGTTTCCAGCCGGTAGTCGGGCAGCACCAGGCAGTGGCTCACGAAGGCATGCAGGCCGGCTTCCTTGAGGCGGTGCAGGAGCGCGGCGCGCTGCACGGCCAGCTGGCGGCGCACGTCGTGCTCGCGGCTGCTGTAGAGCTTGAAGAGCTCGCCGTCGCGCAGCTGCACGCCGCCGGACTTGATCTCCATCAGCAGCAGGTGGCCGGTGGGGCCCAGCACCACGATGTCGATCTCGCCGTGGCGGTCCTGGCCGTTCTCCACCGAATGCCAGGCCACGCTGTGGAAGATGTCGTAGCCTGCCGGCAGCGATTCCTGCAGGCGTTCGAGCACGTCCAGTTCCCGGTAGAGACCCGTGTCCTGGCGGATGGCGTTGAGGCTGGGCGAGAGTGTGGCCATGAGCGGATGCGACCCTGGTGGCAGATGCCCCGGATTGTGCGCATCGCCCGCGCGACCCTTGAGGGAGGTGGCCCTGAATGGCCGGTGCTGGCTGCCGGGTGGGGAAGGGTGTGGGGCCCAAGCCACGGGTGGCCGGCTGGCGAACAGCGGGCCCCGGATGCAGGGGGCCGACGCCAGCCTGATGGTCCATGCGGCCATCGGCTGCGCGGGGGCGCTCGTGCGCCCCTTCAGCGTGCCTCAGTCAAGCAGCTTCCAGCTCACGCCCGTGATGAAGCGTCGGTCCATCTTGTAGATGTTTGTGCCGGGGTCGCTGTTGTAGCGCAGCTCGGCCGCGGCGGTCAGCGCCAGCTGGCGGGTGATGGACACGCTCAGGTCGGCCTGCAGCTCGGCGCGCCGGTCGTGATTGCGGTTGAGTGCGGGGTAGAACACCAGGCGCTGGTGGGCGGTGGTGGTGTCGGTGAGCTGGTGGTGGGACTCGGTACCCAGCGTGAGTTCGGTGCGGCCGTAGCGGGTGCGCAGCTGGTCGGCCACGATGGTGGGCACCGTGTAGCGGTCTTCCGAGTAGCCCAGACCGGCGAACACGCTCCAGTCGTCGTTGGGGGTGGTGGTGACCTGGTAACCCCGACCGAAGGCAGCGGCCAGCCGGTGCGACAGGTTGGCGATGCGGTCGCGGTACCAGCTGGTGTTGGCAAAGATGTAGTGGCGCTCGTCCAGGTTGCGCTTGCCGTTGAATTCCAGCGTGTTGTTGTGGGCGCTGGTCTTGTGGTTGCTGGTGTTGTAGAGCGCCTGGGCGCGTAGCGCCACGGTGTGGTGACGGGTCTGGCGGGCCAGGTCGTAGTGCAGGTTGAAGCTGTTGATGTTGCTGTTGCCCGAGGCGAACGAGGCTCCGGCACCCAGGATCTGGCGCCAGTGGCCATCGGGCTGGGTCTTGATCTGCGCCTGGGCCAGGCCAGGCAGAAGCAGCAGGGCCGCGAGGCCGAAGGTGATGGGATGGGTGTTCATGCTCATGGGAAGAAAGATATTCCGGACTGGATCAGGGATCATTCGGTCAATGGGCTACTGTACCGGATCACAGACTGTTATTCTTCGGAGTTGTCGGTTCCGGGGCCCGGGAAGGCTGCGGGCAGGCGTGGGTCCGTTGTTCCCGTCCTGTCCCTTGCACCGTGGCACCAGCCGGCACCCCATCTGCCCGAAGGAGTTTCGTTTCATGAGTTCTGCGCCGTCTCCGCGCCTGCATTCGCTGCCGCTTCTGGGCAGTGGCAAGGTGCGCGACAACTATGCGGTGGGCGAGGATCGCCTGCTGATGGTGACTTCCGACCGGCTCTCGGCTTTCGACGTGATCATGGCCGAGCCGATCCCCGACAAGGGCCGTGTGCTGAACACGCTGGCGCTGTTCTGGTTCGACAAGCTCAAGCATGTGGTGCCCAATCACCTCACGGGCGAGGCGCCCGAATCGGTGGTGCAGCCCGACGAGATTCCGCTGGTGCAGGGCCGCTCGATGCTGGTCAAGCGCCTGAAGCCCATCCTGGTGGAGGCCGTGGTGCGCGGCTACCTGGTCGGCTCGGGCTACAAGGAATATCTGGCCGAGGGCAGTGTCTCGGGCATTGCGCTGCCGCCGGGCATTGCCCAGGCCGAGCGGCTTGACGCCCCGATCTTCACGCCGGCGGCCAAGGCCGAGCTGGGGCAGCACGACGAGAACATCTCGTTCGACGAGATGGTGGCCCGCGTGGGCGCCGACCTGGCCGAGCAGATCCGCGCCACCAGCCTGACGCTGTACCGCGAGGCCAGCGAGTACGCGGCCACGCGCGGCATCATCATCGCCGACACCAAGTTCGAGTTCGGTCTGGACGAAGAGGGCAAGCTGGTGCTGATGGACGAGATCCTCACGCCGGATTCCTCCCGCTTCTGGCCGGTGGATCAGTACCGCCCCGGCATCTCGCCGCCCAGCTTCGACAAGCAGTTCGTGCGCGACTATCTGGACACCATCAAGACCTGGAACCGCCAGGCACCGCCGCCGCCGCTGCCGCTGGCCGTCATCGAGGCCACCAGCAACCGCTACCGCGAGGCCTATGAGCGGCTGACCGGCCAGTCGCTGTAAGCCGGGGAGACCATGAATCCGAACACTCAGACGCAGGTCACGCAGACCCTCACCGGCATGCCGCCCGTGGTGGGCGTGGTGATGGGCAGCAGTTCCGACTGGGACGTGATGCAGCACGCCGTGCATGTGCTCAAGCAGTTTGGCGTGCCGCATGAGGCCCGAGTGGTGTCGGCGCACCGCATGCCCGACGACATGTTCGCCTACGCCGAGGAAGCCGCCGGGCGCGGCCTGCAGGCCATCATCGCCGGGGCAGGGGGCGCGGCCCACCTGCCGGGCATGCTGGCGGCCAAGACCACGGTGCCGGTGCTGGGTGTGCCGGTGCCCAGCCGTCACCTGCACGGGCAGGATTCGCTGCTGTCCATCGTGCAGATGCCGCGGGGCATTCCGGTGGCCACCTTCGCCATCGGCGAGTCCGGGGCGGTGAATGCCGCCCTGTTTGCCGTGGCGCAGCTGGCCCTGTCGGATCCGGATCTTGCCACGGCGCTGAACGCCTATCGTCGCAGCCAGACCAAGGCCGCCCGCCAGATGGAGCTGCCGCGATGACCGATACCCCATCCCGTCGCCACGGCCGGCCTGCGAAGCTGGCATTCAATGAGCCGGCTCCTGCGCCGGCACCGCTGGACTGGAAGCCGTTGCCCCCGGGCAGCTGGCTGGGGGTGCTGGGCGGCGGCCAGCTGGGCCGGATGTTCTGCCAGGCCGCCCAGCGGCTGGGCTATCGTGTCTGTGTGCTGGACCCGGATACTGACGGCATCGCCGCCCGGGTGGCCGATCATCACATTCGCGCCGACTATCTGGACGACGCTGCGCTGGTGGAGCTGGGCACGCTCTGCGACGCTGTCACCACCGAATTCGAGAACGTTCCGGCGGCCGCGCTGGAGCGGCTGGCCATGCTCACCCGGGTCGCGCCCACCGGTGCCTCGGTGGCCGTGGCGCAGGACCGCGTGGCCGAGAAGGCCTTCTTCACGGGGGCCGGCGTGCCGGTGGCCCCGTACCGGGTCATCGAGACCCTTGAAGACGTTGATGGCGTGCCCGACACGCTGTTCCCGGCCATCCTGAAGGTGGCGCGGCTGGGCTATGACGGCAAGGGCCAGGCCCGCGTGGCCACACGTCAGGCAGCGCGTGACGCCTTCGAGCGCTTCACGGCCGCTGCTTCCGGCCGGGCGCCGGTCTGCGTGCTGGAGCAGCAGGTGCCGCTGGCGGCCGAGGTCTCGGTGCTGCTGGCGCGGGGTGCCGACGGTCAGGTGGCTGTCTACCCGCTGGCTGCCAACGAGCACCGGCAGGGCATTCTGGCGGTCAGCACCGTGCCGGCCGCCGTCTCGCCGGCGCTGGCCGAGCAGGCCCGTGCTGCCGCCGTCAGCCTGGCCGAGCGGCTGGAATACCGCGGCATCCTGTGCATCGAGTTCTTCGTGCTGGAAGACGGCCGGCTGCTGGCCAACGAGATGGCGCCGCGCCCGCACAACTCGGGCCACTGGACGCTGGATGCGGCCGACTGCAGCCAGTTCGAGCAGCAGGCCCGCGTGATGGCAGGGCTGCCGCTGGGCAGTACCGCGCAGGTCCGGCCGGTCATCATGCTCAACATCCTGGGCAATGCGTGGTACCCGGTGGCGCCGCCGCCGGCAGAGCCCACCGAGCCCGACTGGTCCGCCGTGCTGGCGCATCCGGGCGCCCACCTGCACCTGTACGGCAAGGATGAGGCCCGCATGGGCCGCAAGATGGGGCACGTCAACATCGTGGCCGACACCCTGGACGCCGCGCGCGAGCAGGCGGCCGCCATCGGTCATCAGGTGGCGCAGCCGCTGGTGGAAGGTTGAACGGCGTGGCGGATGGCACGATGACCGACGCTTCGTTGGCCGAAGCAGTGGCCCTGTTGCAGGCCGGTGGCGTCATCGGCCTGCCCACCGAGACCGTCTATGGGCTGGCGGCCAACGCCGCCGATGAACAGGCGGTGGCCAGCATCTATCGCATCAAGGGGCGTCCGGCCGACCATCCGCTGATCGTCCATGTGGTGGATGCCCAGGCGGCGCAGCAGTGGGCCGAGTGGACGCCGACAGCACAGCGCCTGGCCGATGCCTTCTGGCCTGGGCCGCTCACGCTGGTGCTCAGGCGCCGGGCGGATGCACCGGCCTTTGCCAGCGCGGGGCAGGACACCATCGCGCTGCGCGTCTCGTCTCATCCGGTCTTTCAGCGCCTGATGCAGGCGCTGGCCCCGGTGGGCATCTCCGGCCTGGCTGCACCTTCGGCCAACCGCTTTGGCCGAATCAGCCCCAGCCGTGCCGCTCATGTGCGCAGCGGGCTGGGCAGTGCCGTGCCGCTGGTGCTGGATGGCGGCCCATCCGAAGTGGGCGTGGAATCCACCATCGTCGACCTGTCACGCGGTGCGCCCGTGCTGCTGCGCCCCGGTGGCATCAGCCTGCAGGCGCTGGCTGACTGCCTGGGGCAGCCGGTGCGCGCTGCGGATTCGCAGGCCACCCGGGAAGCGGATGCGCCGCGGGTGCCGGGGGCTCTGCCGTCCCACTATGCTCCGTCGGTACCGCTGCGGCTGCTGTCGGCGGCAGCACTGGCCGCGCTGCTCCGGCAGCGGGCAACAGCCCTTTCGGCCGCCCAGACGCCGGTCATCGACGGCCTGCCCATGGGGCGCATTGCGGTCTGGCGCCCGGAACCGCCCCCGGAGCAGCCGGGGCTCTTCTGGCGTCGCCAGCCCACCGAGGCGTCCCTGGCGGCCCGCCATCTGTATGACACCCTGCATCAGCTGGATGCGCTGGGCGTGGATGCCATTCTGGTGGAGCAGCCGCCTGTCGAGCCGGCCTGGCGCGCCGTGCAGGACCGTCTGCAGCGGGCCGCGGCTGCGGGCTGAGCCAGACTTTTCCCCGCTCTCGGCATACCATTTCCCTTTCTGCCGTTCGTTCCGGAGACCGCCCGATGGACAAGGAAGCGCCGCGTTCCGAAGACAGTGCCGAAGTGGTGCTGTCCAGCATTCCGCGTGACTACAACGCCGCTCACGACTTGCTGCAGCGCAACCTGCAGGCGGGCCGCGCCGACCAGGTGGCCTTCGTCGATGAGCGGGTGGCCATGACCTATGGCGAGCTGGCCCGGCGGGTGGACCACTTCGCGCGTGGGCTGCACTCCATCGGGGTGGGGCGCGAAGACCGCATCATGCTGTGCCTGACCGACACGATCGACTGGCCGACCATCTTCCTGGGGGCCATCAAGGCGGGGGTCGTGCCGGTCTGCGTCAACACGGGGCTGTCCAAGCACGACTACGACTACATGCTGCGCGATTCGCGGGCCAAGGCGCTCTTCGTCTCGCGTTCGGTCTACCCGGCGCTGGATGGCCTGCACAACTCCATTCCCACGCTGTCGCGCCTGCTGGTCTCGGAAGCGCCGCTGGCCGATGGCGGCGACATTGGCGCCATCCTGGAGGCCGGTGCCGAGGACGATCACCTCGAGACCATCGACACCATCAGCGATGAGCCCTGCTTCTGGCTCTATTCTTCCGGCATCGACGGGCATCCCCGCGCCACCATCCACTGCCATTCCAGCCTGGTGCAGATGGGAGAGCTGTTCGGGCAGGGCGTGCTGGAGCTGACCCCTCGCGACCGCTGCCTGTCGGTGGCACCCCTCTACAGCGCCTACGGCCTGTGCAACTCCCTGATCTTCCCCATGGTGGCGGGCGCCATGGCCGTGCTCAAGTCCGGCCGCCGCACCGTGAGCGATCTCATGCATTATCTGACGGGGGCTGCGCCGGCCAAGGTGGTGGGGGCACGCCCGACCGTGCTGTTCGGCGTGCCCGCGGCACTGTCGGCGCTGCTGGCCGATCCCGAGTGTCCCGATGACCATGAGGTGTCGCTGCGCCTGTGCGTCTCGGCCGGTGATTCGCTCTCGGCCAGCCTGCAGCGCCGCTTCGAGGAAAAGCTGGGCACCCCCGTGCTCAACGGCTTCAGCGCCACCGAGATGCTGCACATCTACCTGTCCAACACGCCGGCGGAGACGGCCGAAGGGACGGTGGGCAAGCCGGTGCCGGGCTTCCGCATCCGGCTGGTGGACGAGCAGAATGTCGATGTGCCCGACGGCAATGTCGGCACGCTGCTGGTCAATGGTCCCACGGCTGCGCTGGGCTACTGGAACCAGCGCCAGCAGAGCCGTGACGTGTTCCTGGGCCCCTGGGTGAAGACCGGTGACCGCTTCTGGCGCGACACGGAAGGTTTCTACCACTATGCCGGCCGTTGCGATGACCTGATCAAGATCTCCGGCCAGTTCGTCTCGCCGGCCGAGATCGCCAGCGCCCTGCAGGCCCACGACGCCGTGGCCGAGGTGAGCGTGATCGGCGCGCCCGAAGAAGAAGGCCTGATCCGGCCCAAGGCCCTGGTGGTGCTCAAGCCCAACGAGACACCTGACGAGGCCATGCAGCAGCGCCTGATGGCGTATCTGGCCGACAACCTGGCCCAGTACAAGCTGCCCAAGTGGCTGGAGTTCGTGGACGTGCTGCCGGGCAATGAGCCCATTGCATCGCCGGAAGTCAGCGACACCGACGGCAGCGTCATTGCCGAGACCGAAGGGCTCGTGCAGACACCGGCCAACCCGGAAAGCCTGGTGGAAAGCGTGCTGCACCAGGCCGATGCGGCGCACCAGGCGCTGTTGCAGGGGGATGACGAGGGGCGGTGAGGAGTCTGAGGTCCGGGCCAGCCCCTGCGGGGCCGGCTCGGATCTTCTTCAGACCGTCACTTGGCCAGCGAGGCCTTCAGTTCCCGACGCCGTGCGTGCAGGATGGGCTCGGTGTAGCCGGCCGGTTGTTCGCAACCCTTGAACACCAGGTCGGTGGCGGCCTGGTAGGCGATGCCGTTGCAGGCCGGGGCCATGTTGCGGTAGGCCGGGTCGCCGGCGTTCTGCTTGTCCACCACGGCGGCCATGCGCTTGAAGGTCTCTTCCACCTGCTGGCGGGTGACGACGCCGTGGCGCAGCCAGTTGGCCATGTGCTGCGAGGAGATGCGGCAGGTGGCGCGGTCTTCCATCAGGGCCACGTCATTGATGTCGGGCACCTTGGAGCAGCCCACACCCTGATCCACCCAGCGGACCGCATACCCGAGGATGCCCTGGGCGTTGTTGTCCAGCTCGGCCTGCTTGTCGGCCTCAGACCAGTCGGCCTTGGCGGCGACGGGGATGGTGAGGATGTCTTCCAGCTTGGCGCGCTTGCCGCCCTTGGCGATCTCGGCCTGGCGGGCCAGCACGTCGACCTGGTGGTAGTGGGTGGCGTGCAGGGTGGCGGCGGTGGGGCTGGGCACCCAAGCGCAGTTGGCACCGGCCTTGGGATGGCCGATCTTCTGTTCCAGCATGGCCTTCATCAGGTCGGGCATGGCCCACATGCCCTTGCCGATCTGGGCGATGCCGGACAGGCCGCAGGCCAGACCCACGTCGACGTTGTTGTCTTCGTAGGCGTGGATCCACGGCTGGGTCTTCATGTCGCCCTTGCGCACCATCGGGCCGGCTTCCATCGAGGTGTGGATCTCGTCGCCGGTGCGGTCGAGGAAGCCCGTGTTGATGAAGGCGATGCGCGAGCGCGCAGCGCGGATGGCTTCCTTCAGGTTGACGGTGGTGCGGCGCTCTTCGTCCATGATGCCCAGCTTGACGGTGTTGGCCGGCAGGCCCAGCACCTTCTCGACATGGTTGAAGATCTCGTTGGCGAAGGCCACTTCCTCGGGCCCGTGCATCTTGGGCTTGACGATGTAGATGGAGCCTTTGGCGGAGTTGCGGGCGCCGCCGGTCTTCTTCAGGTCGTGCATGGCGATGAGCACCGTGCACATGGCGTCGATCATGCCTTCGGGCGCTTCCCGGCCTTCCTTGTCCAGGATGGCGGGGCTGGTCATGAGGTGGCCGACGTTGCGCACCAGCATGAGCGAGCGGCCCTGCAGCGACAACTCACCCTTGCCGTCGGGCGTGGTGTAGACGCGATCGGGGTTCAGGCGGCGGGTGAAGGTCTTGCCGCCCTTGCTGACTTCCTCGGTGAGGTCGCCCTTCATCAGGCCCAGCCAGTTGCGGTAGACGTCGGCCTTGTCCTCACCGTCGACGGCCGCGATGGAGTCCTCGCAGTCCATGATGGTGGAGACGGCCGCTTCCATCACCACGTCGGCCACGCCGGCCGGGTCGGCTTTGCCGATGGGGTTGTTGCGGTCGATGCGCAGGTCGATGTGCAGCTGGTTCTGGCGCAGCAGCACGGAAGAGGGCGCACTGGCATCACCCTGGTAGCCCACGAAGAGGGAGGGATCCTTCAGGCCCGTGGCGCCGTGGGCCGTCTGGGCCACCAGCTTGCCGTCGGCCACCTGGTAGGCGGTGACGTCCTTGTGGCTGCCCTTGGCCAGCGGGGCCACTTCGTCCAGGAAGCGCTTGGCCCAGGCGATGACCTGCTCGCCGCGAGCCGGGTCGTAGCCGCTGCCCTTGGGCAGGCTGCCGATGGCGTCGGTGCCGTACAGGGCGTCATACAGGCTGCCCCAGCGGGCGTTGGCGGCGTTGAGCGCGTAACGGGCGTTCATGACGGGCACGACCAGCTGCGGGCCGGGCACCTTGGCGATGGCGTCATCGACGTTGGGGGTGTCGATGGCAAAGTCGGGACCTTCGGGCACCAGATAGCCGATCTCGGTCAGGAAGGCCTTGTAGGCGGCCATGTCCTGGATGGGGCCCGGATGGGCGCGGTACCAGTCGTCGAGCTTCTTCTGGATGTCGTCACGCTTGGCCAGCAGGGCGCGGTTCTTGGGGCCCAGGTCGTGGATGAGGCTGGACAGGCCTTGCCAGAAGGCGTCGGCGCTGACGCCGGTGCCGGGCAGAGCCTCCTCGATCAGGTCATGAAGGGGGGCGGACACCTGCAGGCCGAATCTTTCGACACGATGGGTCATGGGAGTCTCCGTGGAATTGACGAATCAGTTCTGAGAACGGGATCGTTCAGGTCTTATGGGGGGATAATACTTTGCTGGCAGTATACCCGCCCGTCCCGCACGTCACGGCGGGGCCGGGCACCGTTCCGGCAGGCCGGGCCATCGGGTGCGCGGCACCTCGGTCGGGCGGCATGAACAGGGCACGGGCGCGTTGTGGCCCGATGTTGTCATGGCGTTGGGGTGGCATTCGTTTTCCGGAGTTTTGGCGTGATTTCGCGTCGGGTTTCGATGCGTTCGCCTATAATTGCACGATGTTGCAATCGGTGCCAACAGGGTCCGGGGGCTGTCTGTCCAGGCGCTGCGTACACGGTGGCACACCGAGAGTGCGCCTCGGGCCGGATGGGCGGACCGTCTGTCTGTCCGGGCATGTGCCGTGGGTGCAGCCCTTGAGGGCACCGTCGGCTGCCGGTCTCCTCTTCATATTGTGAAACGCGTTGAAGTCTTATGAAAAGCGGTCTTCCTGATGCCGGCCTCTCGGCCCTCGTCCATTCCGATGTCCTTGAAGAAGCTCTTGCCGAGGCATCTGCCGATACGGTCGCCGATGCAGCGGACACCCCCGCTGCCGATGTCTCTCCGGCTGCGGCAGCCGATGCAGCCGTCGGCGAGCCTGCCCCTGTGCAGGCAAAGGCGGATGCCCAGGCTGGCGACACGTCCTTGCTGCCCCCGGAAGAACTGGCACGCATCCGCCGGCTGGAAGCGCTCTATGAGGAATGGGCCGAGGCCCTGCCGCGCATGGAAGCGGCCCAGCGGGAATGGCGGACGGCCCATGCCCGGCTGCAGGAGCTGCACCACTACTATTTCAATGGTGAATGGCGCCGCGACTATGAAGCCGATGAGGCCGGCCGGCTGCCCGAGGACATGCCGCGCGGCATCCTGTGCGAAGACACGCTGTACAACGCCTTCATTGCCGAGCGCGAGCTGGCGCTGGAATGGGTGCAGCTGGGCGCTCAGGCCCTGAAAGACGGCTGAAAGCTTTAAAGATCGCATCGCCGGCCACTTTTCGGGCCCTTTCCCGGTACAGGGCCCGGAGCGGCGCTTGCGCATTCGGATGGGGGCTGCAAGACTTCCATCATCGTGTGAATTCCTTCCTTTACTGTGGCGGCCCCGTGTGGGTCGCTGCCTGTTCTGTTCAACCCGGTGTCCATGAATTTCCCTGCCTTCCGACTGTCGCTGCTGACCCTTGCCCTGACGTGCGCCTGGGGCGCACAGGCTGCCACTGCACGTACCGATATCGCCCGGCCGACCGATTTCGCGGCACAGAGCGTGAGTCAGGGGCCGATCGTCTGTCAGAGCAGCAAGGTCAAGACCTGCGGCCGGCGGGTGGCGGGCAAGCTGGGCATGCCGGCGGGCAGTGCGCCCAAGTCGGCCTATCGCTTCGTCGAGGAGGAGTTCCTGTTTGACAGCGGCGTGGCCATCTTCCTGGAGACGGCGGTGCCGGAGAACCGCAATGCCCATGCAGGCTGGCGTCGCCGCCTGGCCTTCAGGAAGACGGCTGAGGGCTTCCAGCTGGTTCAGGTGGGCATTCAGTATCGTTGCCAGGGCGGCAGCTGGCAGAAGGAGGCCTGCGGCTCGGCCAGCCAGCTTGCCCGGCGCAAGGCCGACAGCAAGGAGGCGGCCCAGGCCCAGGCAGGTAGCGCAGCAGGCCGGACTCAGTCCGCTGCGGCCAGTGCGGCAACGCAGGCCGGCGCGGCAGGTGCTGCAGCGCTCGCGGCCGCGCAGGCGGCTTCCGGGGCAGGGCAGGATGCACCGAACCGCATCGTGAGCGCCCGTGCCTCTGCCACTCAGCCGGTTCCGGGGCAGGACACCGCCCGGACTACCGACGGTCAGGATCCGGCCGTGCGGGTGCTGCGCTCCGACCGCTCGGATGCTGGGGTGCGCTCGGCCACGCCTGTCGAGACCATCGGCCCCAACGAACAGGAAGCCGTGCCCGCGCTGGATGCCCGCTGGCGTCCGCGTCAGGATGCCATCGAGCAGGATGAGGCGGTGACGGCCGCCTATGACCAGAAGCAGCGGGCTGCCGAGGCAGAAAGCCAGCGCCATGCCGCGGAGCAGGCCGAGGCCGCCCGCAAGGCCGGGACCTCGGATCGCGCGGCTGATCTGGATGCGCTGCGCCGTGATGAAGCCATCGCCAACCGGGGCCTGTCCGAGGAAGATGCCCTGGTGGCCGCTCGTGAGCGCCAGAAAGGCGCGGCAGGTCAGGGCGCATCGCAGACGGGCGCGAACCGGTCTGGCGCTTCGGTCTCCGGGTCTGTCCAGGGCAACGCAGCAGGCCATGCAGATCGCAGGGGCGCCCAGTCTGCCCATTCAGCGGCCGACATCGTGGCGGCCAATCCGTCGATCTCGGCGGATCAGCTGAAACAGATGCACGCGGCCGAAGCATCGCTGGCACGGGCCACGGCGGGTTCCGCGCCGGGCGTGGTGGACGCCGGCGCAGCACCGTCCGATCAGGAAAGTGCAGACCGGACGCAGCCCGGGCCGGCCATGATCGACCACCGGACGGATGCCCGGGGCGCCGGTGCCGCTGACCAGGAGCTTGCAGGCGAGGGCGCCGGACAGCGGACGGGCAAGGAGGGGCAGCCGGCTGCTCAGGCCGGTTCAGCCCAGGGAAGTGGCAAGGCCTCCAGCGACCCGGATGCCCGGCGCGGCTGGCAGACGGCCGTGATCGAGGCGGCGGGCAGCAACCACGGCACGCGGGTGCCGGCCACGCTGCCGGCCACCGTGCGCACGGCCGATGGCTTTGCGCCGATGGCGCTGTCCACCGAGAACGCCGCACAGCTGGGCAAGCCCTGCGAGCAGCCCATCGAGATGTGCGGCAAGCAGGTTTTCGAGACGCTCTTCCCGGTGCAGGCCAGCACGCTGGCTGCGCTGCCGGTCAACCAGAGCCGGCGCGAGAGCTTCATCTACGCGGACGGCCCGGTCACGAGCGCGGTCTATCTGGTGACGATGGCCAACCTGCCCGACGACAGCATCGCGTCGCAGCGCATCCGCATCGAGTTCGTGCGGCGTGGTGCGGGCTGGGTGGCCGCATCGGCTGGCCGCCAGTTCAAGTGCCGCGAAGGTGAGCTGGTGCGGCAGCAGTGGACGGATCGTTCCTGCCGGTAAAGGTGAAAGGGGCCGGCCGGGAGCCCGGCAGGTGATGGCAGGAGGCCGGCCGGACTGCCTGGCGCTTACAGGGATTCCTGGCGGACCAGATTGTCCGCCGGGGCAGTGTTGCTGGCGGCCGGGCGGACTTTGGCGCCAGCGTCATCCGCCGGCTGATTGCTGGTGCACTTGGTGAAGTCGTTGCCGCAGATGCCGCACGATTTCTCGATACCCAGGTTGGCAATGCCGCCGCAGGAACCGGCGATGGGCTTGCGGCCGGCCATCACGCCCACGGCCATGCCGGCCACGACCAGCAGCATCACGACAAAAACCAGAAGCCAGACAATCATTGGAATCTCCATCGGCCCGTCCATGGGCCTGGATCAGTATTGAACCATGACGGCGCCTTGTGCCGGTGGCGCTGCTTCAGCGCACGGCTTCAGGGCGCGGCGGGTGCCGGAAAGCGGGCATCGAAGGCCGGCGTGGTGCGCGTCTGAAAGCCCTGGGGCGTGCGGCTGACCAGCAGCGCCGCCAGCTGGTGGCGCACGGCATAGTCATAGCCGTGTTCGGGCCCCAGCACCATCAGCAGGGTGGACAGGCCGTCGGCCCGCATGGCCTCGGGGGTGACGACGGTGGCAGCCGCCAGCGTGTGCTCGATGGGGGCCAGCGTGCGCGGATCGATCAGGTGCGAATAGCGCCGGCCGTTTTCCTCACGGTAGTTGCGATAGTCCCCGGAGGTGGAGATGGCCTCATCCTTCAGCTGGATCAGCCGCTGCGCCTTGCGGTCATGGTCGAGCGGGGCCTCGATGGCGATCAGCCAGGGATGGCCGCCCGGTTTCTCGCCGGCGGCACGAATCTCGCCCGTGACCTCGATCAGATAGTCGTGGATGCCCTGGTTTGCAAAGCGCTCGGCCAGCCGGTCGATGATGTAGCCGGCGGCGATGCTGTTGAATTCGACGGTGATGGGAGCGTCCTTGCACAGCCGGTCACCGATGATCTTCAGGTGCCCCATGCCGGTGTGGGCGCGCAGGCTGGCCAGCGTGTCGGCGTCCAGGGAAGGGCGTGCAGGGGGCGGAGAAGGCTGCTTCGGCGCGCCGGATTGCGCCATCAGCTGGTCCACCGTCAGGGACTTGTCGTTGCCGGCCGCAGGGGATGCGCTGGTTTCTGGCGTCTTCCCCTGGGCCTTTTCGCGTGCTGCCTTGGGTCCGAACTTCCAGGCGTCCAGGACGGGCAGCAGGGTCACGTCGTAGGCCCCCTCGCTGTCGGCGGCCAGCTGCTTCGCACTGCGGGCCAGTTCCAGCGCCATGGGAGGCATCGGCTGGCAGGTGCCCGCTGGGGCGGCGTTGAAGCGCGCCAGATCGGAATCGTCGCGATAGGTGGAGACGGCGGCGTCAAGCTGGTCGAGCTGATGCCGGATCTCGGCCTGGACGGCTTCGGGTTCCGGCGTGCCGCTGGATCGCACATAACTGATGTGGTAGCTGCTGCCCATCGTGGGGCCCGACAGCTGGACGACATCAGGCTGGCAGGCCACCAGCAGGGGGAGGGCGGCTGCCAGGGCCAGCAGCCGGGGGATGGGGGCGGTAGGGAAGGCGCTGGCCGCAGAGCGAACCGGACGGCGCACAGCGCCCCCTTTGCCTGCCTTGCTGGGCACGGCTCAGCCCCCGAAATCGTCCAGGAAGATGCTGTCGCGCTCGACACCCAGGTCGGTCAGCATCTTGATGACGGCGGCGTTCATCACCGGGGGACCGCACATGTAGAACTCGCAGTCTTCCGGCGCCGGATGGTCCTTCAGATAGTTCTCGTACAGGACGTTGTGGATGAAGCCGGTCGGCCCCGTCCAGTTATCCTCGGGCAGCGGATCGGAGAGCGCCAGCGTCCAGGTGAAGTTGGGGTTCTCCTTGGCCAGCTGGTCGAACTCCTCCACATAGAAGGCCTCGCGCAGCGAGCGCGCACCGTACCAGAAGCTGATCTTGCGCTTGGACTTCAGGCGCTTGAGCTGGTCGAAGATGTGCGAGCGCATGGGCGCCATGCCGGCACCGCCGCCGATGAACACCATCTCGTTGTCGGTCTCCTTGGCGAAGAACTCGCCGAACGGACCGTACACCGTGACCTTGTCGCCCGGCTTCAGGTTGAACACCCACGAGGACATCTTGCCCGGGGGGATGTTGTCGCCGCCCTTGGGCGGGGGCGAGGCCACCCGGATGTTGAACTTGACGATGCCTTTCTCGCCCGGATAGTTGGCCATGGAATAGGCCCGGACGACCGGCTCGTTCACCCGGGAGACGAAGCGCCACAGGTTGAACTTGTCCCAGTCGGCACGGAACTCGTCCTGGATGTGGAAGTCCTTGTAGGCCACTTCGTGCGGCGGGCATTCCAGCTGCACGTAGCCGCCGGCGCGGAAGTCCACGCTCTCGCCCTCGGGCAGGCGCAGCGTCAGCTCCTTGATGAAGGTGGCGACGTTGAAGTTGGACTCGACCGTGCATTCCCACTTGCGCACGCCGAACACTTCTTCGGGCACGCGGATCTTCATGTCCTGCTTGACCGGGGTCTGGCAGGAAAGGCGCCAGCCTTCGGAGGCGTCACGCCGCGTGAAGTGGGCTTCTTCGGTGGGCAGCATCTCGCCGCCGCCGGATTCGACGATGCACTTGCACTGGGCGCACGAGCCGCCGCCACCGCAGGCCGAGGACAGGAAGATGTCCTGACCGGCCAGGGTCTGAAGCAGCTTGCCGCCGGCAGGCACCGTGATCTTGCGTTCGCCGTTGATCTCGATGGTGACGTCGCCGCTGGAGACCAGCCACGAGCGCGCCACCAGGATCAGCACCACCAGCGACAGCACGATCACCGTGAACATGCCGACCCCGAGCAGGATTTCCGAATTCATGAAAGGCTTCCTCCTGCAGGCTTGGTGAGGGTTGCGTCAGGCATCACAGCTGGACCCCCGAGAACGACATGAAGGCCAGCGCCATCAGGCCGATGGTGATGAAGGTGATGCCCAGGCCCTGCAGGCCGTCGGGCACGTCGCTGTACTTGAGCTTCTCGCGGATGCCAGCCAGCAGCACGATGGCCAGACCCCACGACAGGCCCGAGCCCACACCGTAGACGGCGCTCTCGGCGAAGGTGTAGTCGCGTTCGACCATGAACAGAGTGCCACCCATGATGGCGCAGTTGACGGTGATCAGCGGCAGGAACACGCCCAGCGCGTTGTAGAGGCTGGGCACGTACTTGTCCAGAAGCATCTCCAGGATCTGCACGATGGCGGCGATCACGCCGATGTACGACAGCAGCCCCAGGAAGCTCAGATCCACGTCGGGCAGTCCGGCCCAGGCCAGCGCACCGGGCTTGAGCAGCCAGGTGAACAGCAGGTTGTTGGCCGGCACCGTGATGGCCTGCACAACCACCACCGCCACGCCGAGACCGATGGCCGTCTGCACCTTCTTCGAGATGGCGATGAAGGTGCACATCCCCAGGAAGAAGGCCAGCGCCATGTTCTCGATGAACACGGAGCGGAAGAAAAGACTCAGATAGTGCGCGGTCATCTGCGTTGTCCCTCGTATTCAGTCATCCCGGACGTCCGGGTCAGCTGGATGTCCATGCTCAGTATTCCTCCTCGCGCGTGTGCGGAGCCAGCCGGAAGGCCGGCGTCTCGCACTGCTCCTTCTTCCAGGTGCGAAGGGCCCAGATGATCATGCCGATCAGGAAGAAGGCCGACGGTGGCAGCAGCAGCAGGCCGTTGGGCACATACCAGCCGCCGTCGTTGACCACCGGCAGGATGGTGATGCCGAACAGCTTGCCGGCGCCCAGCAGCTCGCGGATGGTGCCCAAAAGCATCAGCATGGTGCTGTAGCCCAGGCCGTTGCCGATGCCGTCCATGAAGGAGAGCACGGGCGGGTTGGCCATGGCAAAGGCCTCGGCACGACCCATCACGATGCAGTTGGTGATGATCAGGCCCACGAACACCGACAGCTGCTTGGACAGCGAGAAGGCGTAGGCCTTGAGCAGCTGGTCGACGATGATGACCAGCGACGCGATGATGACCATCTGCACGATCATCCGGATCGAGCCCGGAATCTGCGTGCGCACCATCGAGATGAACATGCTGGAGAACGCGGTGACGAGCGTCAGCGCGATCGACATCACCAGCGCGGTCTTCAGGTTGGAGGTGACGGCCAGTGCCGAACAGATGCCGAGGATCTGCAGCCCGATCGGGTTGTTCTTGATGATCGGGTCGAGGAGAACCTCGCGGATGGTGGGTTTGTCAGCCATGCTCAGCGTCCTCCCGTCGATGCCTGCGATGAACCCTGTGCGCTGTCACGCAGGTTCGCGATGAACGGCCCGAAGCCCTTGGGGCCCAGCCAGAAGTGCAGCAGGTTGTCCACGCCCTTGCTGGTGAGCGTGGCACCGGCCAGTCCGTCGACCTGATGGGCGGCCTGCGGGCTGGACGGATCGACCGAGCCCTTGATGATCCTGATGTCAGCCTTGCTGCCGTCGTCGCTGAAGACCTTCTTGCCCGGCCACAGCGCCTTCCAGCGGGGGTTGTCCACCTCGCCGCCCAGACCCGGGGTCTCGGCGTGCTGGTAGAAGCCCAGGCCCACGACCGTGTTCAGATCGTTCTTCAGGGCGATGAAGCCGTGCAGCGTGGACCACAGCCCGTAGCCGCGGATCGGCAGGATCAGGGTTTCCAGCTGCTTCTGCGGGCCCTCGACCTGGTAGACCACGGTACGGTGCTCGCGCCGACGGATCGAGGCGATGTCGTCCTCGCCGGACAGGGCCGACGATTGGGCCGGATCCTTGGCTGCCTGCAGGGGGTCGAAGGTCTCGGGCTTGCCGTCCTCAATGAAGCGCCCGCTGTTCAGGTCCACCAGACGTGGCTGGATCCGCTCGCGGAAGACGCGCTGCACTTCCTGCGCGCTGGCCTCCGGCTGGATCAGGCCGGCGATGACGAGGATGTTGCGCTGCTTGTCGAGCAGGCTGTTGGTGAGCTGCACGGGCTTGAGCATCACGGCCGCGCTGGCCACGATCACCGAGCACACCAGGCACATGACGAAGGCCACCAGCAGTGTCCGGCCGATGGATTCTTGCTGTTTAGACACGGCGCTTGGCCCTCCGCTTGATGTTGGCCTGGATCACGAAGTAGTCGATCAGGGGCGCACACAGGTTACCGAACAGGATGGCCAGCATCATGCCCTCGGGATAGGCGGGGTTGATCACGCGGATCATCACCACCATCACCCCGATCACGATGCCGAAGGCCCACTTGCCGGTGTTGGTCATGGAAGCCGAGACGGGGTCGGTGGCCATGAACATCATGCCGAAGGCGAAACCGCCGAGCACCAGGTGCCAGTACCAGGGCATGGCCAGCATCGGGTTGGTCGAGCCGGCGGCAAACAGGTTGAAGAGGGTGGAGAGTGCCACCATGCCGATCATCACGCCGGCCACGATGCGCCAGGCGGCGATCCGGGCAAGCAGCAGGATGCTGCCGCCCAGCAGGATGGCCAGCGTGCTGGTCTCGCCGATCGAGCCCGGCATGAAGCCGAGGAAGGCGTCGGTCCAGCTCAGGCCGTTCTGCGCCAGGGCGCCGACCCCGCTGGTTGCAGCCTGGCTCAGTGCCGTCGCGCCGGCATAGCCGTCCACGACGTTCCAGACGGATTCACCGGACAGGGACGCCGGATAGGCGAAGAAGAGGAAGGCGCGGCCCGCCAGTGCCGGGTTGATGAAGTTCTTGCCGGTACCGCCGAACACCTCCTTGCCCAGCACGACGCCGAAGCTGATGCCCAGCGCCACCTGCCACAGCGGGATGGTGGGGGGCAGCGTCAGCGAGAACAGCACCGAGGTGACGAAGAAGCCCTCGTTGATCTCGTGGCGGCGGATGGTCGCAAAGAGTCCCTCCCAGAAGCCGCCGACCGCGAAGGTCACGGCATAGATGGGCAGGAAGTACACCGCCCCCTGGACGAAGTTGTCGTAGAGGCTGTTCGGGTCGAAGCCCGCCAGCATGCGCACGATCTCGATGTGCCAGCCCGTCTGTGCGGCCAGCAGCTCGGGCTGCTGGGCAAAGACCAGGTTGGCCTGATGGCCCACGTTCCACATGCCGAAGAACATGGCCGGGAAGGTGCACAGCCACACCAGGATCATGATCCGCTTCAGGTCGAGGCTGTCGCGGACGTGCGCCGTGGTGCGGGTGAGCAGCCGCGGCCGATACAGGAAGGTGTCGGCTGCCTCGTACAGCGGATACAGCTTCTCGAATCGGCCGCCCTTGTGCACCAGCGGCTCGATCCGGTCAAGCAATGCTCTCAGTCCCATGGGTCAGCCCTCCTTCTCGATGCGGGTGAGGTTGTCCCGCAGAATCGGGCCATACTCGTACTTGCCGGCACAGGCGTAGGTGCAGAGCGCGAGGTCTTCCTCGTCCAGCTCCAGGCACCCCAGCTTCTGGGCCATCTCGGTGTCGCCCACGATGAGCGAGCGCAGCAGCTGCGTGGGCAGGATGTCCAGCGGCATCACCGCCTCGTAGGTGCCGGTGGGCACCATGGCCCGGGGGCTGCCGTTGGTGGTGGTGGTCATGGCCAGCGGCTTGCGGCCGAACAGCTTCCAGACGAAGGCACCGCTGACCGAATGCTTGTCGAAGCCCGGCCGCAGGAAGTGGAACATCTGCCGCTCGGTGCCTTCACGCAGGCAGCTCACCTGCAGGTCGTAGCGACCCAGGAAGGCGCAGGCGCCGCGCGCCGTGCGGCCGCCCAGCAGCGAGCCGGAAACCACGCGGTTCTCGCCCGGTTCCAGCTCGTTGGCCACCAGCTCGTCCAGGCTGGCGCCCAGTCGGGTGCGCAGCAGCCGCGGCTTCTTCACCACCGGGCCGCCCAGGGCGATCACGCGGGTGGTGTCCAGTTCACCCGTGGTGAACAGGTGGCCGATGGCGATGACGTCCTGATAGTTGATGGTCCAGACCGTGCGCGTGGCATCGACCGGATACAGGAAATGGATGTGCGTGCCGGCCAGACCTGCCGGGTGAGGCCCCTCGAAGGTCTCGGTCGTCACGCCCTTCACGTCCTCGCCGGGCAGGGCAGAGCCGGGCGCCCGGCACAGGAACACCGGCGCCAGCCGCGTGAGCACCGCCAGGCCATGGCGGAAGTCATCGGCCCGTTCGGCGATGATCGTGACGGGATCGGCCGCCAGCGGATGGGTGTCGATGGCGGTGACGAAGATGTGTGCCGGCGTGGCATCCACGGCAGGGATCTTGCTGAATGGCCGCGTGCGCAGCGCCGTCCAGAGCCCCGAGCGCTGCAGGTTCTCGCGCACGGCCTCGCCGGACAGCGACGCCAGCTTGTCGGGGCTACAGTGGGCAAAGCGCAGGGCGGCGTCCGGTGCCGATTCGTCACCCACCTCGATCACGACCGACTGCAGCACCCGCCGCTCGCCGCGGTTGATGGCGCTGATCGTGCCGCTGGCCGGTGCCGTGACCTGCACGCCGGGGTTCTTCTTGTCGGAGAAGAGCGGCTGGCCCTTCTGTACCCGGTCCCCCACCTGCACCGCCATTGTCGGCTTCAGGCCGTGATAGTCGAAACCGATCACCGCCACGTGGTGCACCGCGCGGGCAGTCTCGATCCGCTGCTCGGGTGCACCCGTGATGGGGATGTCCAGGCCACGCTTGATTCTGACCATCTCGTTCCTATGGTTGCTGTGTTAAGTATTCAGTCGTCAGCCCGGATTCTACGAACAAACCGACCGTCTGTCGGTTCTGAACGGTATAAGAACCCCGACTCTGTCAAATATTCTAAAAAAAACCTGGGCGATCGTGCGTGCGCAACCGTCCGGACCACTAGATGGAGGCCCAGCGTGAAGCATCGCACGGCGTGAATCGGGGCCATACCCTAGGATGCGAGTTTCCGATACGGGCCGCTTGCCGGCCCCTTCAAACCACAGGAAACCGTCGTGATCCGCTCCTTCCCGTCCGTTGCCGTGCCCGACCACCTGCGCCGCAAGGCGCTGGCCATTGCTTCCGTGACTGCGTTGCTGACCCTGGCCGCCTGCGGCGGAGGCGGCAGCGATGCGGGCGCTTCCGCCTCGTCCGGCGGCGCGATTGATGCCGGCCGCGGTCTGGCCGGCTCGCAGGCGCATGCCTCGCTGGAGGTCGACGGCCCCCAGGATGCCCGGCCAGCCGTGCCCAACGAGGGTATCGACTTCAGCGCCGAGCAGAACGTCGGCACCCTCCCGGTGGCCGATGAAGCGGCCGACGTGAACGACTCGGTCGTGGCCCGCAAGGCCCTGCCCGTGGCTGCCAAGGCTGCCACCGAAGGTGCCTGGGGTGGCCAGATGAAGTGGGCCTTCATCCCTATCCATGTCGTGGTGCTGCCCGATGGCCGCGTGATGACCTATGGCTCGACCGACCGGGGCGAGCAGGGCGCCAAGTTCTACTACGACGTCTGGGATCCGACGCTGGGCGGTGACGACGCCTCCCACCTCACGCTGCCCAACACCACCCAGACCGACATCTTCTGCTCGGCCCAGGTCGTGCTGCCGCTGACCGGCGACGTGTTCATCGCCGGCGGCGACATCTACAGCGATGCCCGCGGCCGCAGCATCAACCAGCCCATCAACGACACGACGATCTTCCGTCCGGGCAGCAACACCATCGAGGCGGCTGCCAAGATGCAGCGCAAGCGCTGGTACGCCACTGCCACCACGCTGCCCAACGGCGAAGTCTTCGTGCAGGGCGGCAAGGGCGGCAACGACCACCCCGAGATCCGTCGCAACGACGGCAGCAACTTCCTGCTGTCCGGCATCACCACCTCCGACCTGCGCGAGGACTATCCGCGCAACTGGGTGGCCCCCGACGGCAACATCTTTGGCTTCTCCAGGTCCCAGATGTACCGGATGAAGCTGGACGGCAACGGCACCCGCACCGACCTGGGCACGCTGAACTACAAGTCCGACTGGGAAGGTTCGGCCGTCATGTTCGAGCCGGGCCGCATCCTGCTGACCGAGGCGCTGGGCAACCGTGCTGCCATCATCGACATCCGCGGCGAGAAGCCCGTGGTGACCGATGCCGGCACGATGAGCAACACCCGCATGTGGCACAACAGTACGGTGCTGGCCGATGGTACGGTCGCCATCAGCGGGGGCGCCGAGTACTTCGACTTCCACAAGGCCACGGCGCGCAACCCCATCTACCACCTGGAATTCTGGAACCCGAAGACCGGTGTGTGGACGCGCGGCCCGTCGCAGAAGCGCATGCGCCTCTACCACTCCACCGCCACGCTGCTGCCTGACGGCTCGCTGTTCACCGGCGGTGGCGGCGCCTATGGCCCGGAGAGCAACCTGAACGCCGAGGTCTACTACCCGGCCTATCTGTACAACGCCGACGGCACGCCGGCCCAGCGTCCCACGCTGGACAAGGCCCCGATGGTCGTGCAGCCCGGCGGCAGCATGGTGCTGGAATCCGCCCAGGCCGAGACCATCCGTCGCGTGACGATGGTGGCCACCGGCTCGGTCACGCACTCGTTCAACATGAACCAGCGCTTCATCGAGCTGTCGTTCCGCCGCGAAGGCAACCGCCTGGTGGCCAAGCTGCCGTCCAACGTGAATGACACGCCCCCCGGCTATTACATGGTGTTCATCCTGAACGAGGCCGGCACGCCCTCCATCTCGAAGATGGTGCGCGTGAACGTGGCCGGTCAGGTCACGGTCGATCCGGACGTGGTGCCCATCTACCGCTATGCGGCCAATGACGGTACCAGCCTGCGCTACCGCTACAGCCCGGACCCGGCCCTGGGTGGCGAGTGGGTTCGCCAGGGCGAGGCCTTCCTGGCCTACGCCAGCCAGAAGAACAACACGGTGCCGGTGTACCGCTACTCGGCCACCACGGGCGGCAAGACGCGCTACAAGTACACCACCGACGGTTCGCTGCGCTCGGCGGGCTGGCTGCGTGAAGGCATCGTCTTCTATGCCTACAACCAGCCGGGCGAAGGCCGCACGGGCGTGGACGAGTACAAGCAGGTGCGTGGTGGCTGGTACCTGAACTACGCCACGGCCGGCAACAGCGCAGGCAGTGGCTGGGAGTTCGCCGGTCACATCTTCCACGTGCCCGCGAGCCGCGCTCAGAAGGAGCCGGAAGCACCGCGTGACACCGAGGCGCCTTCCGTGCCGGGGGGCGTGCACGCCCAGGCCCAGGGCAACGATGCCGTGCAGCTTTCCTGGGGCAAGTCCAGCGACGCGGGTGGCTCGGGTCTGGCCGGCTACCGCGTCCGGCGCGATGGCATGGACATCACGCCCAACCTGCTGCAGACCGAGAGCCTCATCGACCGCAACCTGAAACCGGGTGACTACAGCTACACGGTGGAGGCGGTGGATGGTGCCGGCAACACCTCGGCGGTCTCGGCCCGCGTGCAGGTGACGCTGCGTGATGCCCAGGCCGAACGGGATGCCGCGCTGGCTGCCGCCAACCTGGTGCGTGTGTATCGTTATGTGGCCCCGGGCGGTGATGGCGATCTGCGCTATGTGTACAGCGCCGATGCGTCGGTGAGCGGTGAGTGGACCCGTCAGGAGCTGGCCTTCTACGCCTACGCCAAGCCGCAGCGCAACACCGTGCCGGTGTATCGCTATCTGGCCCGCGGCGCGGACGGTACCGCCCGCTACCTGTTCAGCATCAACCCCTGGCTGGGTAACGGCTGGACGCGCGAGCACGTCGTCTTCCATGTGCTGCGCTACCCGCAGCGCGGCGCCCAGGCGGTCAACGAGTTCTACCGCATGCGTGACGGCTGGTATCTGGGCTACAGCACCCGGTCCAGCTTCGGGGAATCCGGTAGCTGGCGTCGTTACGGTCGCGTGTTCTACGTGCCGACCTTCAACGAAAAGAACTGAGGGATGGGCGGGTGAATGAGGAAACGGCCCCGTCGAGGCGGGGCCGTTTCTGGTGGGGCCGTTCCGTCAGACGGAAGGTTCCGCCCGCATGAACCCTGATCGATGCCGGACCTGTCGCAAGACGGGCCCGGCATTCTTCGTTCAGACCATGTAGTCTTCCACCTCGTCGGCGATGTCTTCCATCTCCTCTTCCTCGATCTTCTGCGGTCCTTTTGGATCGAGCGGGGTGAACCAGCCCAGGGCGGCATAGATCAGCCCGATGAGTGGCGAGAGCCAGCAGAACAGGGCAAACGGGGCGTAGAGGAAGGCGCTGATGCCCAGCGTGCTGGTGACGAAGGCGCCCCCGTTGTTCCAGGGGATGAGCGGCGAGACCAGCGTGCCCCAGTCCTCGATGGTGCGCGACAGGATGGCGCGGTCATAGCCCATCTCGGCGTACTTGGACTTCATGAGGCGGCCGGGCAGCACCAGCGAGGTGTAGACCTCACCGGCCACCATGCCCACGGTCAGCACCGAGCCGGCCGAGGTGAGCACCAGCGAGAAGCGTGAGGCGATGACCTTGTTGATCTTGAGCAGGATGGCGTGGAAGGTGCCATAGGCTTCCAGCACGCCCACGAAGGCCAGCGACAGGAACATCATGGTGATGACCCAGCCCATGTTGAGGATGCCACCCTTGGTGAGCAGCTTGTCGACGTATTCCTGGCCGGTGGTGGCGGTGTAGCCGTTCATCAGGATGCCGGAGATCTTGTCGAGGCTCACGCCCTGGTAGAACACGGCGATGAGTGCGCCGATGAAGACGCCGGTGCACAGCGTGCCCATCACCGAGTATTTGCGAAAGCCCATGTAAATGACCACGACTGGTGGGATGAGCGTGACCCAGCCCAGCTGGAAGTTGCTCTGGACCGTGTTCTGGATGGTCTCGCGCATTTCCAGGCTGCCCATGCCGCTACCGGTGCCGTAGTCCATGCCCACCCAGGTGTAGATGATGATCGTGAGCGCGTAGGCGGGGATGGTGTTGGTGAGCATCGACCGGATGTGGCTCCAGAGATCGGTGCCGGCCACGGCCGGGGTGAGGTTGGTGGTGTCCGACAACGGCGACATCTTGTCACCGAAGAAGGCGCCCGAGACCACGGCGCCGGCTGCCCAGTATTCAGGCACGCCCAGCGCCTGGGCAATGCCCATGATGGCCAGGCCGACGGTACCCACGGTACCCCACGAGGTGCCGGTGGCCAGCGAAACCACCGTGGCCAGGATGCAGGTGGCGGGCAGGAAGATGCGCGGGCTGAGCATGCCCAGACCGAAGTCCAGGATGGTGGGCACCGTGCCGGCAGCGATCCAGCTGGCGATGACCATGCCCACGCACATGATGATGACCATCGTGGGCAGCGCCACCTTCATGACCCGGTACATGTTGTGTTCCATGTCGATCCATTTCCTGCCCTTGAGCGACATGAAGAGCCCGGTGATGCAGATGCCGATGATCAGCGGGACGTGCGGCGTGTAGTCCTTGAAGATGAAGAACTGCACCATCAGGATGGCCGTGGTCAGCAACAGCGGTGCGACCTCGAACCAGAACGGATAGTCGCTCCGGTTCCTGAAGCTTTGCAGCATGGCGGGGGTCTCCTTGTACGAAGGCCCGGGAGAACCGGGACCTCGCTGTCATGTGAATGTTTATGTGACCCCATTGTCAGTGGGCTGGCATGAATTGTGCAAGCGACACCCGGCGGTCTTAGGGGAAGCCCTGATGGGCCACCACCCGGCCGCACCCGTCGCGGAACCGTGCTCGATCGGACAACCAGAGCCGGGCCGGGAGCGCAGTGCCTGCGCCCGATCCCGGAACCATGGACGGAACGGAGGTCTTCAGGTGTTGCTTCCATTGCCGATGTGGATTTGCCGGGCCGCTTTCAGGGGCGGGCTCATAATGCGCGAAGCGCCTGCCATGGCTGCGGACGATGTGCCGTCGGCCGGGCAGTGTCCTGCCGTCCCTTTCGAGCCAGCCCCTCGTCATGCCAGAAGCCGCGCCATCTCCCGTTTCCGAGCGTACCCCGTCGCCAGCACCCGATGCGGGTGGTCCTCCGGCAGGGCAATCGGGCCGCGCCTTCACGCTGCGCCCGATCCTGTTTGCCTACATGTGCGGCACCATGGCGATGATGGCCTTTGTCTCCATCGTCGGCTCGCTGTCGCGTCAACTGGGGCTGGCACCGTGGCAGGCCGGCATGGCCGTGACGGTGAGTGGTGTGCTGTGGATGCTGATGGCCCCGATCTGGGGCCGGGCCAGTGACCGCCTGGGCCGCCGGGCCGTGATGCTCACCGGCTTTGCCGGCTTCTTCGTGAGCTACTGCGCCATGAGCGGCTGGCTGGTGGCGGCCATGCGCGTGCCGATGAGTGTCGGGCTGGTCTTTGCCGGGCTGGTGCTGACGCGCGGCGCCATCGGCGGCTTCTATGCGGCGGCGCCCACGGCCAGCCAGGCGCTGATCGCCGACAACCTGCCGCCCGAGCGGCGTGTGGCCGCGATGGCATCGCTGGGCGCAGCCAATGGAGCGGGTCTGGTGCTGGGGCCTGCACTGGCGGCGCAGCTCACGCACTTCGGGCTGGAGGCGCCGCTCTATCTGACGGCGCTGCTGCCGGCACTGGGATTGGCGGTGCTGTGGAAGTTCCTGCCGGCCACGCCGCCGGTCGGCGCACGTCCGGGACAGTCGCCGCGCCTGTTGGATCCGAGGTTGCGCCGCCCGATGGTGGCGGCGTTCACGGCGCTGTTCACGGTGGCCGTGGGTCAGATCGTCGTGGGCTTCTTTGCCATCGACCGATTGGGCATGACGCCGGGGGAAGGGGCGCAGGCGGCCGGCATGGCACTGACCACCGTGGGCGTGGCGCTGATCATCACGCAGATGGTCGTGCGGCGGGTCATGTTGCCACCGGGCCGGATGATCTGCATCGGCATGACCACGGCCGGCATCGGCTTCGGGTCGGTGCTGCTGGCCACCGGCGTGCCGACGCTCATGCTGTCCTACTTCGTTGCAGCGGCGGGCATGGGCTTCGTGTTTCCGGCCTTCACGGCCATGGCGGCCAATGCGGTGCAGCCGCACGAGCAGGGGGCGGCGGCCGGTTCGGTAGGGGCGGCCCAAGGGCTGGGCAATGTGCTGGGGCCGCTGGCCGGTGCGCTGCTCTATGAGATTTCGCCCACCGTGCCGTACGCCCTGGCGGCCGTGCTGCTGCTGGGGGTGGCCGCCTGGGTGGGGCGTACAGGGAAACCGGGCAGGGAAGGGCGGGGCTGAGTCAGTCCTGTGCGTCAGTCCGGGCTTTTTCCAGAAGGGCCAGCCCATGGTGTTCCCGCCCTTGGCCGCGGGCGGCACGGATATTTCATCAGGCCGATGCCATCCGGGCAGCCAGCTCATTGTCCAGTGCCACGGCGCGGGCAAAGGCCGGGCGCGACATCTGACGCTTGGCGTAGGGGCCCAGGACCGTGTCGTCGATGGACAGCACCGGACGGTTGCGCGGGTTGTCGGTATCGGTGCCCCGCGGCTGCATGAACTGCATCAGCAGGCCTGCGTAGTAGAGGTCCAGCATCGTGGTGTGGTCACCCACCAGATACTCGCGCGTCTTCAGGTGTTGCCGCAGGGTGTTGAAGGCGGTGTCGAAGTCACCATAGCCGACGGAAAAGCGGCGTTCCGGATCGTTGTCCGGGAGCTGGAACCGGCGGTCCATGGCGGCGTATTCCAGATGGAGCGCAAAGCACATCCAGCGGTAGAACTCGCCCCGTTCCACATGGCCTGCGGGTGGGATCAGGTTCTTCTCCGGGAACTGCTCGGCCAGCCAGGTGCAGATGCCCAGCGCCTCGGTCAGCACGGTGTCGTCCACCTTCAGCGCCGGTACCTTGCCCATCGGGTTCACGGCGAGGTAGGCGGCCGATTTCATCGGCTCGCCATAGGGCACCGGCACCACCTCATAGGTGGCTTCGCATTCTTCGAGCATCCAACGCACCATGCGGCCGCGGGAACGGGGGTTGGTGTAGAGGGTGAAGTGGCTCATCGTGGGCTCCTGGGGTGGGGAAGGCCAAGCGCTTCCCGGACGTGAAGCCACTATACGCCGGGCTGCTGTCAGTTTCTGTCAGGAGGCGGCAGGTGACTGGACTGTCAGACGGACTCACGATTTTCTCAGGTGCTGGTGAAGCATCTGCGGGTGGCGTGAGCACGCCGTTCGGCTGCGGGATCCGGTCCGGGGAATGCCCTTGCACGATCACGGATCGTACCGGCTCAGATCGACGCCGGTGTGGCGCTGCCATTCGGCCAGCATGCGCAGGCGGGGCAGCGGGCAGGGGCCGGCGGGCTGTGCGTGCTTCATGCGGTCGGTGCGAAAGTGCCGGAAGTCCTGGCGCAGTTCGCACCAGGCGGCCAGCACCGGGGTCTCGTCGAAATAGCCCAGTGCCAGGGGCCAGACAATGCGCTGGCTGGTGTGGCCCTCGGCGTCGGTGTAGTCCAGACGCAGGCGCTGGTTCTCGCGCAGGGCGGCGCGCACGGTGGGCAGCACGCCGTTCTCGTCGCTTTCGGTGTTCTGCCGTCGGCCGGCGGGGTAGAGCGCGTGCTCGTCGAAGATGGGAGCCAGCCGGGGGGGCAGGATGGCACCGATCTTGGAGAGCGCCGAGCGGGCATCGTCGGCCAGGGCCGGGTCGGCGTGGTGGCCCACCCAGCGCAGCCCCAGCACCAGGGCCTCGATCTCGCTTTCGCGGAACATGAGGGGCGGCAGGGTGGGGCCGCCCTTTCTCAGCACGTAGCCCACGCCGGCCTCGCCCTCGATGTCGGCGCCCTGGCGGCGCAGGGTCTCGATGTCGCGGTAGAGCGTGCGGACGCTGATGTCCAGCTGCTCGGCCAGTGTGTGGGACTGCAGCGGCTGCCGGCTGCGGCGCAGCCGCTGCATCAGTTCCAGCAGGCGCTCGGTGCGGGTCATGGGGCAACCGGCTCAGTCGTCGCCATGCGGCCATTCCTCTTCTTCACCGCGCAGGGCGGCCTGGATGGCCTCGCGGGCGCTTTCGCGCTGCGCCACGACCAGCTCGTCTATCTGCTCGTTCTTGAAGGGGCCCAGCGTGGGGTCGTAGACGCGGGCCTGCTCGATCATGCCGTGGCGGTCGTGGCGGTAGAAGATCTTGCCGACCTTCTCGGCGTCGTCGCGGCTCATGCCCAGCCTTTCCAGGGCACGCTTGCCGGCACGGATGGCGGCGTCGAAGGTCTCGCGCACGATCTCGTTGGCACCGGCCTGGTACAGGTCGAAGGTGTGCAGCCGATCGTAGGCACGGGCCACGATGTCGATGTTGGGGTTCACCTCGCGGGCGAAGCGGGCGATGGACAGCGCCTGTTCCCGGTTGTCGATGGCGATCACCAGCAGGCGGGCGTTCTCGATACCGGCCGTCAGCAGCAGTTCAGGGCGGGAAGCGTCGCCGAAGTGGGTCTTGGTGCCGTAGCGGTTGAGCCCGGCCACGGTGGTCGGATCCAGGTCGATGATGGTGGTGCTGTGGCCGCTCATCTGCAGCATGCTGTTGACGATCTGGCCGAAGCGTCCCATGCCCACCACCAGGATCGGATGGTGTTCGTCGATGGTGTCGGCCTCGGGCGTCTCGGCTGGCTTCGCGCCGAAGCGCCGGTGCAGGATGAGGATGAGCGGCGTGATGGCCATCGACAGCACGATGATGGCCGTCATGTTGGCGTTGACGGTGGCGTCGATGACGCCGGCATTGGCGGCCGCGGAATAGAGCACGAAGGCGAACTCGCCGCCCTGGGCCATCAATAGCGCCCGGTCCATCGCGTCGGTGTGGTTGCTGCGGGCCAGCCGGGCCACGCCATAGACGCACAGCCCCTTGACCACCATCAGCGCGATGACGCCCGAGACGATGATGCTCCAGTTCTCGGCCACCACCTTCAGGTCCAGCGACATACCCACGCCCAGGAAGAAGAGCCCCAGCAGCAGCCCGCGGAACGGCTCGATGTCGGCTTCCAGCTGGTGGCGGAAGCTCGATTCGGACAGCAGCACGCCGGCCACGAAGGCGCCCATGGCCATGGACAGGCCGCCCGTTTCCATCAGCAGGCCGGCACCCAGCACCACCAGCAGTGCGGCCGCGGTCATGACCTCCCGGGCACGGCTGGCGGCCAGCACGCGGAACAGGGGGTTGAGCACCCAGAGGCCTGCGGCCACCAGGGCGGCCAGACTGAGCAGGGCAGTGCCGATGGTCTGCCACAGCGGTGTGGCATGCGCGGCACTCTCGGGTGTGGCAGGCGCGAGGAACTCGACGATGGCCAGCAGCGGGACGATCAGCAGGTCCTCGAACAGCAGGATGGAAACGATGCGCTGGCCACGCGGCGAGGCCAGTTCCTGCCGCTCGCCCAGCACCTGCATGACGATGGCGGTGGAGGTGAGCACGAAGCCGGAGGCGCAGATGAAGGACACTTCCCACGGCGCCCCGAACAGGGTGCCGACGATGGTGAGCAGGATGGCGCTGACGACGACCTGCAGGCTGCCCAGGCCGAAGATCTGTCGACGCAGGCCCCACAGGTGCGAGGGCTTCATCTCCAGACCGATGACGAACAGGAACATCACCACTCCGAATTCGGCAATGTGGATGATGGCGTGCGAGTCGGTGACCAGGGCCAGGCCGTAGGGGCCGATGGCCAGGCCGGCGGCCAGATAGCCGAGCACCGAGCCCAGGCCCAGTCGCTTGAAGAGGGGCACGGCCACGACGGCGGCGCCCAGCAGGGAGACGACCTGGATGAGGTCGAATGAGGAACCTTCTGCTGCCATGAAACGGGAGTCGAGGAGAGGGGGGGAGAGGGGATGCGGTGGTCCCGGGGGACTTGCGCAGGGAAGAGGAGGGGCTATGGTAACGCCGCCGACGGGGGCGAGCAGCTGGCACAGCGCCTGGGCGGCATGGTGCACCGGGTGCCGGACGCCGGCCACTTCCTGGACCGTGAGGGTTTCACCGAGCTGCCGGTGGTGCTGCAGGCGGTGGAGGATGTCGTTCAGGGCGCCGGGGTGGCGGCGAGGTAGGGGGCAAAGGACGGGCCGTGCGTTGCGAGACTCAGCGGACAGTGTGGGCGATGCCGAATCGTTCTGCGAGGCTGTTCAGTCTTCTGTCGAGCGTCCAGAGCTGGGCGTTCTCCGTCATCAGGGTCGAGGCCAGCAGCATCAGATCGACGAGGCCGCAGCCCAGACCGTAGAGACGATGGCGCTCGATGAAGGCCATCAGTTCGTTCAGACTGCATATCTGGGTGCTGCGCAGCTCGGCCAGCCAGGCGAGGACCTGAGTGCGATCAGGCGGGGTGCCGCATGCGATTTCACCAATGACGAAGGGATGCACCAGCACACGGTCCTGATGAAGCAGTGTTGTCAGTGCTTCATTGCCATGCCTGAAATGATCAACCCAGACGCTGCTGTCTACGAGGATGGCGCGTGTCGTCATGGCAGCGACGGAAAACCATCTTCGTTTCGAGAAGTGGCAGGCTGGGCCTGGATGGATGAAGGATCATCGGAATGGGAGCGCCGCGGCGGAAGCTGCATGTCAGGCATGCTGCCTCCCAAGGCGGCTAGACGCTTGGCCGACTGGATACGGACGAAGGTCTTGACGGCCTCCCGGAAGAGGTCGGCCTTGTCCATGTCAGGGTCGGCAACAGCGAGCGCTTGTTCGTAAAGTGCGTCATCCAGTGTGACCGTAGTGCGCATTGGAAGGCTCCATTCGATTTGATGTCATTTTGCATCAGGATTGATGATTCCTGCAATGCCTATCAGCGGTGCCAACCTTCTGCGCTGTGTTACCGGTCCTGAATCACGTTATCGGCATCAACAACCCATGCCGTCCCGCCGGCTGTGAGCGAGCAGGTGGCACAGCGCCTGGGCGGCATGGTGCACCGGGTGCCGGACGCCGGCCACTTCCTGGACCGTGAGGGTTTCACCGAGCTGCCGGTGGTGCTGCAGGCGGCGGAGGATGTCGTTCAGGGCGCCGGGGTGGCGGCGAGGTAGGGGTTTCAGGAGGACTCTCTGTCCCTTGATATTGTGGGATATCAGCTAGTTGTGTACACTTGGATACACATTTCGCCATTACGGAATCAGGCCATGCAGATCGTCAAGGCAGGGATCAGAGAGTTTCGTGCGGGGCTGGCTGACTACATTCAGGATGGTTCACCCGTGGCCGTGACCCGACATGGCCAGACAGTGGGTGTGTTCATCCCGACGCAGACCGGAGAGACAGTCGATATGGCTGCTCTTGAGCAGGCCAGCAGTGCACTTGATGCGCTGTTGACCATGCACCGGATCGACCCGGAAGAGCTGGTGGATGAGTTCAAGTCAGCGCGCAGGGAGGCTCGCACAGGCGCACGGAAGCGTGTGATCGAGGGGGCCAGGTGATCCGGTACGGCAAGCCGTTGCTGGTGCTGGACGCCAATATTCTGATACGCGCGGTCCTGGGGAGCAGGGTCCGGAACATCATTTTCAGCAACCAGGCTCATGCACGGTTTTTCGCGCCTGATGTCGCCTATTCGGATGCGAGGACGTATCTGCCAGGGTTATTTTCCAAGCGTGGCCTGAGTGCCGAAAGCGCCATGAACCTTCTGGAGATGCTGGAGGGTCTGATTCGGCCCTTGTCATTGGATGCCTATGGACACATGCAAGTGCAAGCGCTGCAGCGTATCGGTGGCAGGGATGCTGATGACTGGCCGATTGTCGCGTCGGCGCTTGTACTGGATTGCCCCATATGGACGGAGGATCAGGATTTTTTCGGAACCGGAGTGCCTACCTGGACGACTGATCGTGTCGAGCTTTATCTGAAAAATAAGGGATAATCTTCAGAGTCCAGTCGCGGCCGGTTCCGCGGCCATCATCATCACTGAAGGAATCGTCATGACAGCGCAAGTCGTCCGGCCAGTGGCCATCTGTGTGTTCCGGCATGAAGGCAAGATCCTGGTGGCGCGGGGGCATGATCCGCACCGCAACGGGGCCTACCTGCGGCCGCTGGGAGGGGGCATCGAGTTCGGTGAGTCCGGCGCGCAGACGCTGGCCCGGGAACTGAAGGAGGAGCTGGGCGCGGAGATCGCCGAGGTCCGTCTCATCGGCGCGCTGGAGAACCGATTCAAGATCGGCAATGAGCCGCGCCACGAGATCGTGCTGGTCTTTGATGCCCGCTTCGAGGATCCGTCCTTCTATACCCGGGAGGTGATCCGGGGCAAGGAAAGCGATGGCACGGACTTCTCGGCCATCTGGCACCGGCCCGAGGAGACCCGGGCCGACTGCCCGCTGTATCCGGAAGGGCTGAAGGAGCTGCTGGCATCCGTCCCGGCACCGACCGTGACGAAGGCGCCCGCCAAGCCGGCCCGCCGGAAGAAGTCGCTGGTCGATCTGCTGCACGCCCACCGGGCCGACATCGAGCAGATCATCGTCCAGTTCGAGGAGGCCATGCCGCCGGCGCCGAAACGGCGCTGAGGCAGGGCGGCGAAGACACGACACTGAAGCCGTGACCAGCCCGGAAAACGGGCTGGTACTCAGGGGCTGGTACTCAGCCAGCATGAAAAAACCGGGCCTTGCGCCCGGTTTCTTGTTGGGACCGTGCCCGCCACGGTCTGGCGGGCCGTCCACCCTGTGCCTATTGGCTCTCCGGCCACGCCCTTGCAGAGGCGTGGCCTTCCGCCTTGAGGGTGACGATGATCAGGCCATCGTCATCAGGCTGGCGTTGCCGCCGGCAGCGGCGGTGTTGATGCTGATGGACCGTTCGGCCAGCAGGATCTCGTTGCCGTAGTGCTGGCCGCTCTTGAGCTGCGCGGGCGTCAGGCCCTGCAGGTTGACGATCGGGCCGCTGCGCTTGGCCAGGCGCTGGTTCAGGGCCTTGAGCTGCTCGGCCTCACCCTCGAAGAGCGCGCCCTCGAAGGCGGCGCTGTCGATCTCGGCGTCGGAGATCTGCTTGACCTTGGCGCGCACCGAGGCGGGCAGGCCGTTCAGCACGTCGGCTGCAGCGCCCGAGGCCACGAACAACGCCTGGTTGCCGGTGGCCAGGCAGGTGGCCAGCTGGGCCACGGCACCGGCCGGGCTGCTGGCCACGCACAGCACGCGACCACGACCTTCCTGGCGATAGGTGTTGCTCTCGCCGGTGGGGCCGGGCATGGTCTGCTCTTCGGTGCCGATCTGGGCGTCGTCCAGGGCCTTGAGGTACTGGCGGGCCAGGGCGGTGTCGGCCTCGACCAGACCGGCCTTGGGCAGCCATTCGGTCAGGGCGGCCAGAGCGGCGGCACTGTCGGCCGTGCGCGGAATCACGGTCGGCGGACGCTTCGACAGCAGGCGCTTCAGGTACAGCGGGCCGCCGGCCTTGGGGCCGGTGCCCGACAGGCCCTCGCCGCCAAAGGGCTGCACGCCCACCACGGCACCGACGGTGTTGCGGTTGACGTACAGGTTGCCGGCGTGGATCTGCGGCAGCACGCGGTCGATGGTCTCGTCGATGCGGGTGTGCACACCGAAGGTGAGGCCGTAGCCGGTGCCGTTGATGTCGCGGATCAGCGATTCGAGGTCGTCACGCTTGTAGCGCAGCACGTGCAGCACGGGACCGAAGACCTCGCGGCCCAGGTCCTTGATGCTCCTGATCTCGATGAGCGTGGGCGGCACGTAGGTGCCGGCGGCCATGGCCTGATGGTCGGCGCGTGCGCTGGCGGGCTGGCTGACGCGATGACCCTTGGCGCGCATCGTGTCGATGTGCTTGACGATGTTGTCGCGTGCCTCGGTGTCGATCACGGGGCCCACATCGGTGGCCAGCACGCCGGGGTTGCCCTGACGCAGCTCGCGGGTGGCACCTTCCAGCATGGTCAGCACCCGGTCGGCGCTGTCTTCCTGCACGCACAGCACGCGCAGGGCCGAGCAGCGCTGGCCGGCCGAATCGAAGGCCGAGACCAGCACGTCCTGCACCACCTGCTCGGTCAGTGCGGAAGAGTCGACGATCATCGCGTTCTGGCCGCCGGTCTCGGCGATCAGCGGGATGGTGTGACCTTCGCTGTCCAGGCGCTGGGCCAGGGTGGCGGCAATGAGACGTGCCACTTCGGTGGAGCCGGTGAACATGACGGCCGCAATGCGCGAGTCGGCCACCAGCGGGGCGCCCACCTGCACGCCGTCGCCTGGCAGCAGCTGCAGCACGTCGGCCGGGACGCCGGCCTCATGCAGGATGCGCACGGCTTCAGCGGCAATCAGCGGCGTCTGCTCGGCTGGCTTGGCGATGACCGGGTTGCCGGCAGCCAATGCGGCCGAAACCTGACCGGTGAAGATGGCCAGCGGGAAGTTCCAGGGGCTGATGCACAGCACCGGACCCAGCGGCCGGTGGGTGTCGTTCCGGAACTCGGCCGTCACCTGGTTGGCGTAGTAGCGCAGGAAGTCCACGGCCTCGCGGATCTCGGCGATGGCGTTGGGCAGCGACTTGCCGGCCTCGCGGATCACCAGACCCATCAGGATCGCCATGCGGTCTTCCATCAGCTGGGCGGCGCGCTGCAGGCAGGCGGCGCGGTCAGCCGGGGACACGTCCTTCCAGGTCTTCGCGGCGGCTTCGGCCGTCTTCAGCGCAGCCTCGATGTCGGCCGGCGTGGCTTCCACCACGTGGCCCACCACGTCCTGGTGATCGGCCGGGTTCAGCACGGGCTTGGCATCCTCGGGCAGCTTGGCGCCCTTGCCGGTGGCGGGCGCCGGGCGGTTGCCGGGTTGCGCCAGCCAGGCCTGCTTCGTGCTGGCCAGCAGGCCTGCCGACAGGGTGGCCAGCTGCTGCTCGTTGGCCAGATCGATGCCCGAGGAGTTGGTGCGCTTGCCGAAGACTTCGGTGGCGTACAGGTCGACCGGCAGCGGGATGCGGTCGTGCGGGGCGCCCACCGGCGAGATGGAGGCCGCTTCCTCGATCGGGTTGGTGATCAGCTGGTCGATCGGCAGCGACGGATCGCTGACGCGGTTGACGAAGGAGGTGTTGGCGCCGTTTTCCAGCAGACGCCGCACCAGGTACGCCAGGAGCGTCTCGTAGGTGCCCACCGGAGCGTAGACGCGGCACGGCCGGCCCAGGCCGCCTTCGGAGACGGGCTTGGTGACCTGCTCGTAGAGCGGCTCGCCCATGCCGTGCAGGCACTGGAACTCGTACTGGCCCGGGTAGTAGTTCTGGCCGGCCAGCTCGTAGACGGTGGCCAGCGTCTGGGCGTTGTGGGTGGCGAACTGCGGGTAGATGGCGTCCGGGGCATCCAGCAGCTTCTTGGCACAGACCTGGTACGACACGTCGGTGTGCACCTTGCGGGTGTAGACCGGGTAGCCGTCCATGCCGTCGAGCTGGGCGCGCTTGACCTCGCTGTCCCAGTAGGCGCCCTTGACCAGGCGGATCATCAGCCGGTGGTGGCTGCGGCGGGCAAGGTCGATCACGTAGTCGATGACATACGGGCAGCGCTTCTGGTAGGCCTGGATCACGAAGCCGATGCCGTTCCAGCCGGCCAGCGCCGGGTCAAAGCACAGCGACTCCAGCAGGTCCAGCGAGATCTCCAGCCGGTCGGTCTCCTCGGCGTCGATGTTGAGCGGAATGTCGTACTGGCGGCAGAGCAGGGCCAGCTGGCGCACGCGGGGCAGCAGCTCGGCCTGCACGCGATCGACCTGGGCACGGCTGTAGCGCGGGTGCAGGGCCGAGAGCTTGATGGAGATGCCGGGGCCCTCGTAGATGCCGCGGCCGGCCGAGGCCTTGCCGATGGCGTGGATGGCCATCTCGTAGGAGGCCATGTAGGCCTGGGCGTCGGCTTCGGTGGTGGCCGCCTCGCCCAGCATGTCGTAGGAGTAGCGGAACCCCTTGGCCTCGTACTTGCGGGCGTTGGCCAGCGCTTCCTCGATGGTCTCGCCGGTGACGAACTGCTCGCCCATCATCCGCATGCCCAGGTCCACGCTCTTGCGCACCAGCGGCTCGCCACCCTGCTTGAGGACGCGGGTGAGTGCCGAGGCGAGCTTGTTCTCGCTGCTGGTGCCCACCAGCCGGCCGGTGATGACCAGGCCCCAGGTGGCGGCATTGACGAAGATGGACGGGGACTGGCCCACGTGGGCCTTCCAGTCGCCGTGGCCGATCTTGTCACGGATGAGCGCATCGCGCGTCTGGCTGTCGGGAATGCGCAGCAGCGCCTCGGCCAGGCACATCAGCGCCACGCCTTCCTGGCTGGAGAGCGCGAACTCCTGGATCAGCGCCTCGACGCCGCCGGCGCGTGGTCGGGCACGCAGGCCCTCGCTCAGACGACGGGCCAGCTTGTGGACGCGCGCCTGGAAGCCAGGGTCGGTCAGCGGGGAGTCCTTGGCCTGTGCCAGCAGCCAGGTGACACATTCGGGCTCGGGGCGACGCCAGGCGGCCGTGATGGCGGCACGGCGCGGGGTCTGCGGCGACACCTGCTGGGCAAAGGCCACGAAGGGGGCCGAGGGCTCGCCCTTGGCGCCCTCGGGCAGCTCCGGCGCATCGGCGCGGGGCGAGGGCAGCTGGTCGGGCGGCTCCTGTCCACGTTCGATGGCTTCCAGATAGCTGACCAGCGCCTGCCGGGTCAGCCATTGAAGACTGCGGTTGTTGCGGTCCGCAATGTTCTTCAGGCGATTGTGCAGTGCTTCATCGACCTTGATGTCGAGGGGGGGCGTGCTCACGTTTCTTGTCTCCGATGTGCCGGTATCCAGGTTGGGCGCCCACCGGGGGTGTCGGCAGGCTTGCCGAACCTGGGGGGCTGCCCGGTCCCCTCCGGACCCGGTACAGCCAGTGCTTGGGGTCCGGACTGCGAACCCCGCCAGTAAAAATGGCAGCGTATCATTTTTTTTACGAAATATCCTGGTGTCTCATATTCCGTAGAATCGGGGTCCCTCCGCGCGCCATGGTCAGACATTCGTCGCGCCCGTTTTACGACCGCCCGATTCTTTTCCAGACACCCCCTCGAGCATGAAAATCACCACGATCGTGTCGCTAGCCGTCGGGCTGGCAGGCTGGCAGGCCACCGTGCAGGCACGCGATGTCGTGCCGCAGGCCCGGAAGGGCGCTTCGCCGTCCGTGGCCCAGGCCTCGCCCGACACGAACATGGTGCTGATCCCGGCCAGCCAGGCCCGGGACATCCAGCGCGCCGCACGCGAGGTCTCGGACTGCGTGCGCATCGAGGACGACATGAGTCGCCTGGGGTGCTACGACGAGGTGATGGCCCGGCGACTGCCGCAGCCCGACCGGGAGCTTCCGAAGCTGAAGGCCTGGGGGTTGAGGATGCCGGCCGGCGGGCAGGGCGGCCAGCAGCCAGCCGACCGGGCCGCGCAGCCCGTTGGCCCGGGACAGGGTGGGTCTCAGTCCGCGACGGCCAGCGGCCAGCCGGCCGGGCAGGGCACGGGCGCGTCCGGTGCATCCGGCAGCGCGCAGCTCATCCGTCTGCCCAACCTGGGGGCCAGCGATGACACCCGTGCCGACGAGAACAACGATAGCCCACGCGGCAAGCTGCTGCTGGACGGCTCGCATGTCTCGCGGGCCGTGCAGGACGTGCGGCGCTCGCTGGGTACTGACCTGACCGACCATTGGGAACTCGACGACGACGCCAACCGCGGGCGCTTCCTGCTGCGTCCCTACAAGCCGATGTACATCTCGTTCGTGGACTGGACGACCAGCCTGAACGGGGCGCCGGGCACGCCCAACCCGCTCAACACGACCGATGCCGGCAATGCCTCGCTGGCCAACCAGGGGCGCCGCGCCGAGACCACGTTCCAGATCAGCTTCAAGTCGAAGGTGGCCGAGAACCTGTTCGGCGACAACGGTGACCTGTGGGTGGGCTACACGCAGCGCTCGATGTGGCAGATCTATACCCAGAAGCTGTCGCGCCCGTTCCGTGAGACAAACTACGAGCCCGAGGTGATGGCGGTCTTCCGCACCAACTACCGGCTGGGCGGCTGGCATGGCCGACTGGCCTCGGTCTCGCTCAACCACCATTCCAACGGCCGCTCGCTGCCCCTGTCGCGCAGCTGGAACCGCATCATCTTCCAGGCGGGCCTGGAGCGCGAGCGCTGGACCCTGCTGCTGCGGCCGTGGTGGCGCATTCCCGAAAATGCCAAGGACGACGACAACCCCGACATCAGCAATTTCTACGGACGGGGCGAAGCCGTGGCCATCTACCGTCATGGCGGCTACGAATGGGCGCTCACCGTGCGCCATTCGCTGCGGCTCAACCCTTCGCGCGGCTCGGTGGGCCTGGAACATGCCTTCCCGATCAGCAGCTACCTGAAGGCGCACGTCAACCTTTTCCATGGCTATGGCGCCAGCCTGATCGATTACAACCATCGCCAGACGCGGATCGGCATCGGGGTCTCGCTGACGCAGTGGCTCTAAGGGATCCTCTGAACAAGTCCTCGCGGCCGTCGCATTCCCGGAACGGGCGCATGACTACGTTGCCATTTATCGTCAATAGCCTTTCTATTGACGATAGCTATCGCATTGTCCTGCGTCCCGTTCTGTGTGTGGCGCGTCTGCGCCTGGAACTTATTCAGAGGAGATTCATGGGCGCGGGAACGACGTTTCCGACATGACATTTCCCTGCAAATGGCAGGGGCTATTCCGACACCTGCTGCCGACACGGGCTGCAGCAGGTACCATCGGGTCGACATCCCTTTCCTCATTCCTTCTTTCTGGAGCGTAGCGGATACATGGTGGAATCGACGAAGAAGCAGGGAACGGCACGCCAGCTGGCCCGCTGGATGGCCGGAGCCGCCGTGGTCGGCTTCCTGGCCGGTGGCATGGCCGGTTGCGGCTACAACGACATCCAGCGTGGCGATGAGGCCACCAAGAGCGCCTGGGCCGAGGTGCTGAGCCAGTACCAGCGTCGGGCCGACCTCATTCCCAACCTGGTCAATACCGTGAAGGGCTACGCCGCCCAGGAAAAGGAGGTGCTGCTGGGCGTGACCGAGGCGCGCTCGCGCGTGGGCCAGGTGCAGCAGCAGGCCAACCCGACCGATCCCGGCTCGCTCAAGCAGTTCGAGAGCGCCCAGGCCCAGATGAGCAGCGCGTTGTCGCGGCTGCTGGTGGTGGCCGAGCGCTATCCGGAGCTGAAGTCCGATCAGAACTTCCGTGAGCTGCAGGCCGAACTGGCCGGTACCGAGAACCGCATCACGGTGGCCCGCAAGCGCTACATCGATTCCATCAACGCCTACAACGTGCTGGTGCGCGAGTTCCCGGTCAACCTGACGGCCAAGGTGATGGGCTATGCACCCAAACCGCAGTTCTCGGTCGAGAACGAGGCTGCCATCAGCAAGCCGCCCACCGTCGATTTCGGCGGTGGCCAGTCGGCACCGGCTGCCCAGCCGGCGCCAGCGGCCCAGTAAGGCCCGGGCTGTTGCCGGTCGGCGCCTGCCTTGCGGTGGGGCGCTGCCGGTCTCGGTCCCTTCCGCCGGGCGTACGCCTTCCATCCCATGAAGATGCCGAACCGTTCCGAATGCCCCGCCACCGTGCCTGAACGGCCGGTGCGTGCCGGCGTGGACGGGCGCGGGCTGCGCGCCTTCCTGCTGGCCGTGGTGCTGGTGCTCGGGATGCTGTTGGCAGTGCTTCCTGCCGGGGCGCAGCAGCTGCAGGCCGTGCCGAAGCTGTCCGGCCCGGTGGTCGATACCGTGGGGCTGCTGAGCCCCGACACGCGCGAGGCCCTGGCCCGGCAGTTGCTGGCCCTGCAGGAACGCAAGGGCAGCCAGCTGGCCGTGCTGGTGGTGGCCACCACGCAGCCGGAACCCATCGAAGCCTATTCGATACGGGTGGCCGAAGCCTGGAAGCTGGGGCGCGGCAAGGCGGGACCTTCCGGTCAGGACGTCGATGACGGCGTGCTGCTTCTGGTGGCGCGCGACGACCGCCGTGCCCGCATCGAGGTCGGTTACGGCCTGGAAGGCGCCATTTCCGACGGCATTGCCAAGCGGATCATCGACCAGCAGCTGCTGCCGCACTTCCGGCAGCAGGACTGGGACGGGGGCGTGCGGGCGGCCGTCGACGCGCTGCAGGCGCGCATCGATGGCGAGGCTCTGCCTGAACCTGCCAAGGCGGTCGATCCCTTCGACACCTGGGCCGAGGACGTGCTGCCGCTGATGTTCTTCCTGGGTATCGGCGGGGTCATCGCCTCAGGCATCATCGGGCGGTGGCTGGCCTCCATCGGTGCTGGCGGCGTTATGGGCTTCTCGGCCTTCGGCATCCTGGGGTCACCGATCGTGGCGGCCATCTGCGGCGCCGTGGTGCTGGGCTTCGTGCTGCTGGTCACGCTGGGCACGTCGCCCGGCCTGCAGCAGGTGGGTCGTCACACGTATCGTAACAACCGTCGCGGTGGCGGCTGGGGTGGCGGCCTGGGCGGTGGCGGTGGTTTCGGCGGCGGATTCGGTGGGGGTGGCGGATTCGGCGGAGGCGGCGGCTTCAGTGGCGGCGGCGGTGGTTTCGGTGGAGGAGGGGCATCCGGTGGCTGGTGATCCTGTCGACGGGCACACGCCGGGCAAGCCGGCATCCGTGAAGGCCAGACGGCGCAGCCTGGCCTGCTTCTGGCGTCACAGCGGCCTGGCCCCTGATCCGGTCGGCCGTGCCTTTGACGATGCGGCCTTCGATCGCATCGAGGCCGCCATTGTGGCCGGTGAAAGCCGTCATCGGGGCGAGATCCGCTTTGCGCTGGAGTCCCGACTGGCCTGGCACGCGCTGCGCCGGGGGCTGACGGCCCGCGAGCGGGCGCTGCAGGTGTTTGGTGAACAGCGCATCTGGGACACCGAAGAGAACACGGGCATCCTCATCTACCTGTTGACGGCCGACCGTGCTGTCGAGATCATCGCGGATCGGCTGGTGCATCAGCGTCTGCCGGCCGGTATCTGGCATGAGACCTGCCAGCAGATTGTCAGCACCATCAGCCACGGCAACCCGGTCGACGGCGTGGTGTCCGCCATTGAACGACTGGGCCAGGCACTGGCCGAGGCGCTGCCGGCCGTGCCGGGCCGCGCCAATCCCAACGAACTGGACGACCGTCCGATCCGCCTCTGAGGCGGTGGTGGCGTCCTCTCCCGGAGCGTCATGATTTCCGATCGTCGCCGACAGCTTTCTTCATTCCTGCTGGGGAGTGCGCTGGCCCTGCCGCTGGGCCGGATGGTCCGGGCTGCCGAGGCAGCTTCGGGGACGGCCGGTGCCGCAACATCCGGTGCGAAGCCGGCGACCGACAACGGTGCGCCCGTTCTCACCCGGCTGGCGGTGCCCGGTCTGCCGGCCGCGGCCTTCACGCTGGATTTCGATGTCTACTACGGTGACTACTCCGGCAGCGGGGTGGAGGTGGCCAGCGCCACCTATCGTTTCCAGAAGCAGGGCAATCGCTATCGGCTCGATACCGAAGCCCGCGCCAGCGGGGTGCTGGCCGTGTTCTATTCCGGCACGCTCGTGCAGGTCAGTGAAGGGGTGATGAGTGCGCAAGGCTTCGTGCCCGCGCGCTATTCCGAGAAACGGGGCCGTCGGCCCGAGCGTCGCTACCGCTTCGATGGCCCGTCACGGCACGTCCGCCAGGAAGGCGACCCGGCCATCGATTTCGCCTATCCGGATGGCACGCAGGACCGGCTCACCATCTTCTTCCAGCTGGGCCTGCTGGCCCGAGCCGATGCCCAGCGCTTCAAGCCCGGCCAGAAGTTCGTGCTGCCGCTGGCCGGCTCACGCCGCATCGACGAACCCTTCTTCCGGGTGGTGAGCCAGGAACGGATGCGCACCAACGCCGGCGAATTCGACGCGCTGCACATCTCCGTCGAGAAGCCCGGCGACCAGGACGCGCCGCGCTTCGACATCTGGCTGGCCCCGGAGCTGAAGATGCTGCCGGTGCGCATCCGCGTGTTCGACCATGGCGGTGGCGGCAAGATCGTCGATCAGGTGCTCAGGCGCCGGCCGCAGGAGATCCGCTGAATCAGAGGATCCCCAGGGGGCTGAGCGTCGTCAGGCGAGTGTCGTCAGGCGGTCGTGCTGGTGATCGGCACCAGCAGCCAGATGGAGCCCACCAGCAGGGCAAAGCCGATCAGTTCAAGGCGGGCACGGATTCGGGGGGAGAGCTGCATCATGCTTCTGTTTCCTCCGGGATGGGTGTCGCGTCTTCCTGGACGCTCTGGGCCAGGCCGCGCGCAAAGGCGCTGGCGCTGGGCTTGTCCACGTACACGCAGCGCTTGCCGGTGCGCTTGCAGTGATCCTTCACCAGCCAGTAGGCACTGTGGCTGATGCAGCCCGCCTGGCAGATCACCAGGTCGGCGGCGGCCAGGCTGGCATCCAGCCGGTGCACGCTGTCTTCACGGCCACCGTCGTGGTGGATGAAGCGACCGCCTTTCTTCTCGACGATGCGGCGATAGATGGAGATCGCCGCGTGGCGCCCGCCCACGCACAGCACCGCACGTGAATCCAGCTGCTCGGCCGTCACCTCGCCCCGGGCCACAGCGGCCTGACGCGGGCAGCCGGTGGAAGCCGGTGCTGCCGGGGAGCCGTCTGCGGACCCGGATTCGGCTGCCTCGTCCAGCACCGGAGCCGGCTGTTCGGGGGCGGCCAGGTTGCGGCGCATGTCGACAATGCGCTGCATCAGCTCCTGGTTGCGCTCGCTCAGCCAGCGCACCTGTTCGGACAGCTCGATGCGGCTGTCCAGGTCCTCGGCGTTGCGGCGCAGGGTTTCCAGCTCTTCCTGCAGCTGGCGGATGGTGTTTTCCTTGCCGGCGTTGTCGGCGCGCAGCCGCTGCAGCTCGCCATTGAGCGCCTCGGTCTCGGCCGCTTTCTCCACCTGCAGCTGCTGATAGCGCTGGCGGGCCTTCTCGATGTCCTGCTGGCAGCGTGCGTGTTCCTCGGCCAGCGACTGGTAGCGCTCGTCCTTGTCGCGCGAGGCGGCGCTGGCGTGGTGCTGCAGCATGTGCACCTCGCGGTAGATCCGCTCCAGCGTGGCGGCATCGCAGCGCGGGTGCGTCATGCAGGCCCAGAGGCCGGCCGTGGCTTCGTTTCTGGCCACAAACTGCTTCCACTGCGCATGCAGCGCCTCGGCCGTCTTGACCGAGGACAGCTTGCGGATGGTCATGGCATAGCGCTGGTCCAGCTCCTTCTGCAGCAGCTCCGACAGCTCGCCGCGTCGGCGGCACTCGTTGACCGCGTTGACGTGCAGCTCGTAATCGTCCTCGGGCAGAGGGCTTTCCATCGTGCGGGCAGCCAGCTTGCGCAGCGTGTTCATTGACAGGCACAAGCCGACGATCGGACAGTGACAGTGTGCGGCCAGATCCCACAGCTTGCGACGACGTGATCCGTTGTCGGCCGGCAGCTTGGCGGGCTGGCGCATTGTCGGCTCGAAGTTGCTGATGTCCAGCGCGCCTTCGGTCGGATTCTTCAGGATGGCCAGGGTCGGCCGATCGCCCAGATAAAGTTCACGGTCCTGCATGGTGTGGTTCTTCTGGAAGGAAACGGGGGACCAGGGGGGCCGGTGACGGGGAAGGGCGCGGTGAGCGGAAGTGCCCGATGAGACGTCCCCTGAGACGGGGATGGGCCCGTCCTGCATGGCCGGCCCCATGCTTCGTGGTCAAGTCGTCATAGTCTACTGCTACTCATTATCATTAGCAAACTTAATCCCTTCACGGCGCCCAGGGACGCCAGGACGGTGAAAGGTGTGTGGGAGGGCTGGCGGGAAGGGTACGGGATGGCTCGGCTGTTGGCGTGGGCGGCGTGCCGGCAGCTGGGGGAGGGCGTGCGAAGGTTGTCCACCGGAGAGGCGGGTGCGGGGAGGAGGAAGGATGAGGGGGCTGGGAAAGGAAAGGGCCGCCTCGCACGTGGCGATGGCGGCCCTTGTCGTGGCGTTCACGGTCAGGGGATGCCCCCGTCGTTTCAGCCCTTCTTCTTGCCGAACGAGTCCTTCAGCGTCGTCACCCGGTTGAACACAGGCTTGTCGGCCGTGTGGTCGAAGCGGTCGGCCACGTAGTAGCCCTGACGCTCGAACTGGAACTGCTGCTCGGGCTTTGCTTCGCGGATCAGCGGTTCGGCATAGCCGATGCGTACGGTCTTCGACTCGGGGTTGATGTTCTCCAGCGGATCGCGTCCACCCGCATCCGGCTGGGCGTCCAGGAAGAGCGGCGCGAAGATGCGCAGCTCGACCGGCACGGCATCGCTGGCCGATACCCAGTGGATGTTGCCCTTGACCTTCACGCTGTCGGCGCCGGGCGTGCCCGAGCGGGTATCGGGCAGATACTCGCAGCGCACCTGCAGGATCTCGCCGTTGGCGTCACGGTCCACGCCGGTGCAGCGCACCACGAAGCCATGGCGCAGGCGCACCATCTGGCCCGGGGTCATCCGGAAGAAGCCCTTGGGCGGGTTCTCGGCGAAGTCCTCGCGCTCGATCCACAGCTCGCGGCTCAGCTCGAAGCGGCGCACACCCCGTTCGGGGTGATGCGGATGGCGGGGCGCCTCGCAGATGATCCGCTCGGCCGGGTCCATGTTCTCGATCACCAGGCGGATGGGATCCGTGATGACATGCAGGCGGTCGACCTCGGGGTCGAGCACTTCGCGCACCGTCTGCTCCAGCACCGCCATCTCGATCAGCTGGCTGGCCTTGGAGATGCCGGCGCGTTCGCAGAACAGCCGGATGGCGGCCGGCGGAAAACCGCGACGGCGCAGGCCGGCGATCGTCGTCATCCGCGGATCGTCCCAGCCCGACACGATGCCCTCGTCCACCAGCGCCTTCAGCTTGCGCTTGCTGGTGATGGTGTAGGTCAGGTTCATCCGGGCGAACTCGATCTGCCGCGGCAGCGGCTCGTCCAGCATCCCCGTCTCTGCCACGCGGGCCAGCAGCCAGTCGTACAGCGGCCGGTGGTCCTCGAACTCCAGCGTGCACAGCGAATGCGTGATCCGCTCCAGCGCATCTTCCAGCGGATGTGCGTAGTCGTACATCGGGTAGATGGGCCAGGCGTCGCCGGTGCGGTGGTGGTGCGCCTTGCGGACCCGGTACAGGATCGGGTCGCGCATGTTGATGTTGGGCGAGGCCATGTCGATCCGCGCCCGCAGCACCATCGAGCCATCGGGGTGCTGTCCGGCACGCATTTCCCGGAACAGGCGCAGGTTCTCTTCCACCGGGCGGTCACGGAACGGCGAGTTGCGGCCCGGCTCGGTCAGCGTGCCCCGGTTCTCGCGGATCTGGTCGCCGGTCTGGCTGTCCACGTAGGCGTGGCCGGCCTCGATCAGCTTCAGCGCAATCTGGTAGAAGGTCTCGAAGTAGTCGCTGGCGTAGTAGAGGTTGCTCTCGCCATCGGGAAAGGTCCAGTCGAAGCCCAGCCAGCGCACCGAATCGATGATCGCGTCGACGTACTCCTGGTTTTCCTTCTCGGGGTTGGTGTCGTCGAAGCGCAGGTGGCAGCGCCCGCCGTAATCGGCTGCCAGCTCGAAGTTCAGGCAGATCGACTTGGCGTGCCCGATGTGCAGGAAGCCGTTGGGCTCGGGCGGAAAGCGCGTGCGGATGCGCGCCGGATCCGCCTGGCCTGCACGCTGGACGTCAGCCGTGCCGGGCTTGCCTGCCCAAGTGCGGCCCGCCAGTTTCTGGCTGGCCAGATCGGCATCGATGGCCTGGCGGATGAAGTTGCTGACCGTGGCGGTGTTGGCCTCGGCCGGGCGGCCGCTGGCGGCGCCGGTGTCGGCAGGGCGGCCGGCAGCCGCCCCGGAAGCATCGGATGTCTTCATTGAATGCGTGTGCCGATCTTTTTCAGACACCCAGCAGTTCGACATCGAACAGCAGCGTGGCGTTGGGCGGAATGACGCCGCCGGCGCCGCGGGCACCGTAGCCCATGGCCGCCGGGATCAGCAGCCGACGCTTGCCGCCGACCTTCATGCCGGCCACGCCCTCGTCCCAGCCCCGGATCACTTCGCCTGCGCCCAGCGCAAAGACGAACGGCTGGTTGCGGTCACGGCTGGAGTCGAACTTGCGGCCGGTGCGACCGCCTTCGGCGGAGGCGGGATCCGCTTCCCACAGCCAGCCGGTGTAGTGCACCTTCACGCGTTTGCCGGGGACGGCCTCGTCGCCCGTGCCGACCTCGATGTCCTGGATGCCCAGGCCGCTTGCCTTGATGTCGAAACTCATTGTTCTGGCCCCTGTTCTGACTGATAAAGGGAGGGCCAGCACGGCCTTCCCGAAGGTCCAGAAGATAGCACGCCGGGCGCCGCCCCGGAGGTGTTCCGTGGGCGGCGCCCGGCGTGGTGTGCGTGCTGCTCGACTCTGGCAGGCGCGGAGACTCAGCGCGGATCGACCGTGGCCCAGCCGTGTTCGGTCCGCGGGTTCACGTAGGTGTCGTAATAATCACCCAGTGCGCTCAGCTCGGCCAGCGCGTCGAAGCTGAAGCCCTGACGGTTGCCGCGGGTGTCGATCAGCAGCTCGGAGAGCTGGCGGCGGAAGGTGGCGGGGCTGTCCCAGCTGGCCAGCAGCCGGTCCAGCATCCAGGGGTGTTCCTTGGCGCAGTGCAGCGGACGGGTCTCGGCGGGCATGCGCAGCAGGATGCGCTGGGCCTGCAGGCTGAGCTGGGCCAGCACGTCGGCCGGCACGTTCAGGGGGGCAGGGGTCAGCGGCTTGGCCTCGGGCACCACGGCCTGGAAGGCGACGGCGCGCGGGACGATGCGGGGAGCCGATTTGCTCGATTGACGAAACCAGTTGAACATAGCCGTTTGACCAGGTTGATGCCAGTCGTCGGGCGCCATCGGGCGCTTGTTCCGGGACCGGCTGTTGCGGGGGCCGCTCTTCATGCCGAATCGACCGTCAGTCTAGAAAAAGTCCAAGTGCTTCGGGAGGAATTTATTCATGTTTCAGGCATATGACGTGGCACCGGGAGGGCAGGTGCGGGGCGACATCCGGGTACCGGGTGACAAGTCCATCTCGCACCGCGCCATCATGCTGGGCGCGCTGGCCGAAGGCGTGACGGAAGTCCATGGCTTCCTGGAAGGGGCCGATGCCCTGGCCACGGCCCAGATCTTCCGGGCGATGGGCGTGCGCATCGACGGACCGGAGCAGGGGCAGGTGAAGGTGCATGGCGTGGGGCTGCATGGCCTGCAGGCGCCGGCCGGCGACCTGGACTGCGGCAACTCGGGCACCTCGATGCGGCTCTTGTGCGGCATTCTGGCCGGTCAGCGCTTCGCCACCCGGATGGTGGGCGATGCCAGCCTGTCGCGTCGCCCCATGCGGCGGGTGATCGATCCGCTCTCGCGGATGGGCGCACGCATCGACAGCCAGGACGGCAAGCCGCCGCTGCAGGTGCAGCCGGTGGACGGGCTCACGGCCGTGGATCTGAAGCTGGCGGTGGCCAGCGCCCAGGTGAAGTCCGCGCTGCTGCTGGCCGGGCTGTACGCTGACGGCGAGACACGCGTCACGGAACCGGCGCCCACGCGTGACCACACCGAACGGATGCTGACGGCCTTCGGCGTCAAGGTGGGGCGTGAGGGCGCCACGGCGTCGGTGCGCGGCGGGCAGGTGCTGCGCGCGGCGCGGGTGGACGTGCCGGCCGACATTTCGTCGGCGGCCTTCTTCCTGGTGGCGGCCGCCATCTGTCCCGGATCGGATCTCGTCCTGCGTCATGTGGGCATGAACCCCACGCGTATCGGCGTGCTGCACGTGCTGCGGGCCATGGGCGCCGACATCACCGAATCCAACCCGCAGCTGGTGGGGGGCGAGCCGGTGGCCGACCTGCACGTGCGTGGCGGGCGTCTCAAGGGCATCACCATTGACCCGGCCTGGGTGCCGCTGGCCATCGACGAGTTCCCGGCGCTCTTCATCGCCGCGGCCTGCGCCGAGGGTGTGACCGAGCTGCGCGGGGCCGAAGAACTGCGCGTGAAGGAGTCCGACCGCATCCAGGTGATGGCCGACGGTCTGGCCGCCGTGGGCCTGCCCGTCACGGTGCTGCCCGACGGCATGCGCATCGAGGGCAGGGGCGGCGAGGCGCACACCTTTGCCGGTGGCACGGTCGAGGCCCATGGCGACCATCGCATCGCCATGTCCTTCACGGTGGCGGCGCTGCGCAGCCGCGGGCCCATCCACGTCCGCGACACGGCCAACGTCGGCACCTCCTTCCCGGGCTTCGTGGCGCTGGCCCGCTCGGTGGGGCTGGACGTGAGCGTGGCGGAAGGGGCCTGAGCGGACGGTCCGGCACCGGGGGGCCGGGGTGGGCCCGGGCCCCTGGGTCGCACAGCAGGCTCCAGCGTGTCCCGGGCGCCCGCTCGGCCCGACCCGGCCTGGCTCGTTGCGGCTGGGCACGTCACGGCTCGGCGCATGGATGCGCCCGGCAGGTGTATCCGGAGGCGGACGGTGAGACAATGAGATCTTCCCACCAAGAGGATCCACAAGGAGATCGTCATCATGTCTTCGTCGCATGCCCATTCCCATGGCCACAAGGACGCCGCGCACCATGGCATTCCCGTCATCACCATTGACGGTCCCACCGCCTCGGGCAAGGGCACGGTGGCTGCACGGGTGGCCCAGCGGCTGGGCTTTCATTATCTGGACAGCGGCGTGCTGTACCGGCTGGTGGCGATGAAGCTGGTGCAGGAGGGCGAAGACGGCGCCAACGAGGACGCTGCCGTGCGGGCAGCCCAGACGCTGGAGCCCGAGTTCCTGCCCGATGGCCGCATCATGCTGTCGGGCGAGGACGTCTCGGCCGCCATCCGCGCCGACGGCATCGGCCTGCAGGCATCGCGGCTGGCCGTGCACCCGGCCGTGCGCGAGGCGCTCAACGTGCTGCAGCACCGTGCCCGCAAGGAACCGGGGCTGGTGGCCGACGGCCGCGACATGGGCACCGTGGTCTTTCCGGACGCTCCGCTCAAGGTCTTTCTCACGGCCAGCGTGCAGGCACGCGCCGAGCGCCGCCACAAACAGCTGTTGGAGAAGGGATTCTCTGCTACACTTGAAAAGATTTTGCATGATCTGAAGGAGCGCGACCACCGCGACGCAGGCCGCACCGTGGCACCGCTCAAGCCCGCCGAAGACGCCTTCTGGCTCGATTCGGGCAACCTCACCGTCGACGAGACCGTCGACCGCGTGCTGGCTGCCTGGCAGGAGCGCCAGAAGGCCTAGCCCGGCGGGTCTTCATTTCTGCGTCTTCGTCTTGTCGGCCGTCGTGTCCATGACGGCGGCCGCTGTCCCCGGGCTGGCGTTGCGCTCCGTCGTCCCGGGATTTTCCCCAACACCGCTGGTTTGCCGCTGTCCACATGGATGCAGCGCGGCTGGCGAGAATCTTTTGGATATCAATGAGCACTGAAGTTACCCAGAATCCGGCATCGGAAGACAGCTTTGCCGCCCTCTTCGAGGAATCCCTCAAGCGCCAGGAGATGCGGCAGGGTGAGGTGATCACCGCCGAAGTCATCCGGGTCGACCACAACTACGTGGTCGTCAACGCCGGCCTGAAATCCGAGAGCTACGTGCCGGTCGAGGAGTTCTACAACGACCGCGGCGAGCTGGAAGTTCAGGAAGGTGATTTTGTATCGGTTGCCATCGACTCGCTCGAGGACGGCTTTGGCGAAACCCGCCTGTCGCGTGATCGCGCCAAGCGTCTGGCTGCCTGGGTGCAGCTGGAACTCGCCCTGGAGTCCGGCGATCTGGTCACCGGTACGGTCACCGGCAAGGTCAAGGGCGGCCTGACCGTCATGACCAACGGTATCCGTGCTTTCCTGCCGGGTTCGCTCATCGACACCCGTCCGGTCAAGGACACCACCCCCTACGAGGGCAAGACCCTCGAGTTCAAGGTCATCAAGCTCGACCGTCGTCGCAACAACGTCGTGCTGTCGCGTCGTGCCGTCATCGAGCTGTCGCAGGGCGAGGAACGCGCCAAGCTGCTCGAGACGCTGACCGAAGGCGCCGTGGTCCAGGGCGTGGTCAAGAACATCACCGACTACGGTGCGTTCGTCGACCTGGGCGGCATCGATGGTCTGCTGCACATCACCGACATGGCATGGCGCCGTGTCCGTCACCCGACGGAAGTGCTGCAGGTCGGTCAGGAAATCACCGCCAAGGTGCTCAAGTTCGACCAGGAGAAGAACCGCGTCTCGCTGGGCATCAAGCAGCTGGGCGAGGATCCGTGGGTCGGCATCAGCCGTCGCTACCCGCAGAACACCCGCATGTTCGGCAAGGTCACCAACATCACCGACTACGGCGCGTTCGTCGAGATCGAGCCGGGCATCGAGGGTCTGGTGCACGTCTCCGAAATGGACTGGACCAACAAGAACGTCAACCCCAGCAAGGTGGTCAGCCTGGGCGACGAGGTCGAGGTCATGGTTCTGGAGATCGACGAGGATCGTCGCCGCATCTCGCTGGGCATGAAGCAGACGCACGCCAACCCGTGGCAGGAGTTCTCCGAGAACCACCGCCGCAACGACCGCGTGAAGGGCTCCATCAAGTCCATCACCGACTTCGGCGTGTTCATCGGCCTGCCGGGTGGCATCGACGGTCTGGTGCACCTGTCCGACCTGTCCTGGAACAAGTCCGGCGAAGAAGCTGTCCGCGACTTCAAGAAGGGCGACGAGGTCGAGGCCGTGGTGCTGGGCATCGATGTCGAGCGCGAGCGCATCTCGCTGGGCATCAAGCAGCTGGAAGGCGACCCGTTCACCAACTTCGCCTCCACGCATGACAAGGGCTCGGTCGTCACCGGTACCGTCACCAGTGTGGACGCCCGCGGTGCCACCATCCAGATCGAGCCGGAAGTCGAAGGCTACCTGCGTGCCTCCGAAATCTCGCGCGATCGCGTGGAAGACGCTCGCACCCACCTGAGCGAAGGCGCCACGGTCGAGTCGATGATCATCAACATCGACCGCAAGAACCGTTCGATCGCCCTGTCGATCAAGGCTCGCGAGAACGCCGATACGGCCGACGCCATGCAGCGCATGGCCGAAAGCTCGGCGGTCAGCGGCACCACCAACCTGGGTGCCCTGCTGCGTGCCAAGCTGGACAACCAGGATCGTTCCTGATCGTCACGAACTGCTGCCCGCGTCCGTCGGGCGGCAGGGAAGCCGCGAAAGACCGGCCCGCGTGGCCTGCGTCCTCGCGGTTTCCCTTCTCGGCCGGTTCTGCTGGCGGGTGGTCATCCGCCTTCCAGCAGAACCGGCCGATCTGCGCCCAGGCTCCTGAGCGCTCGCCCGTTGCGCCCGTGTGGCGGTAGGGCAGGGGTTTACCCCGTCATCCGGACAGGTGGGCCGTTGTCCACTATCATAGGCAGGTGGCATCCCCGTTCCCGGGCGAAGCTTTCACACCTCCTTCCGTTCCGGTTTCTTCCGGTTGGTTCCTTTCGGACTTTCCCGACGGCAAAAGATGGCAGTGACCGATACCCTCGACGCGGATGACCAGTCAGCTCCCGGCACGATGACCAAGTCGGAGCTGATCGCCAAGCTGGCGGAACGCTTTCCGCAGCTGGTGGCCAAGGATGCCGAATACGCCGTGCGTACCATCCTGGACGCCATGGCCCGTTCCCTGGCCGACCGGCATCGCATCGAGATCCGTGGCTTCGGCACCTTTGCACTGTCGCACCGCCATTCCCGGATGGGGCGCAACCCCAAGTCCGGCGAACCTGTGCCGGTGCCCGAGAAACTGGTTCCCCATTTCAAACCCGGCAAGCAGTTGCGGGAAAGCGTCGACCGGGCGCTGCATGCGACCGCTTCCTGACACTTCGGTCCTTTGCCCATGCAACTCATCGCCTGGCTGATCAAAATCGTCATCTTCATCGCCCTGCTGGGGTTTGCGCTGGGCAACACCGAGGTCGTGCACCTTGGCGTGTTCGGCAAGCAGGAAGTCGGCTTCGACGCCCCGCTGGTGGTCTTCCTGCTGGGCTTCTTCGCGCTGGGCATGATCGTGGGCCTGCTCACGCTGGCGCCGCGCGTCATGCGTCAGCGTCGCCAGGTCAAGCGCCTGCGCCGCGACGTCGAGCGCCTGCAGGAAAAACTCGGCCACGTCTCTGACGACGCCACGCTCATCGGTTCTTCCAGCCGCCTGCCGGCCCCCTGATCCATGGAGTTCGAATACTGGTGGCTGCTGGCCATTCCGCTGGCGTTCGGTCTGGGCTGGGTGGCCTCGCGCCGTGAAGGGCGCCTGGACGAGCGCCCCGCAACCATGGGCAACGCCTACTTCCGGGGCGTCAACCTGCTGCTGAACGAGCAGTCCGACAAGGCCATCGACGCCTTCGTCGACGTGGTGCGCATCGAGCCCGAGGCCAGCGAACTGCACTTCGCCCTGGGGTCGCTGTTCCGCCGCCGTGGCGAGACGGACCGTGCCATCCGCGTGCACCAGAACCTGGTGGACCGTCCCGACCTGGACGACCGCACCCGTGCCCACGCCCTCTATGAGCTGGGCCTCGACTTCCTGAAGGCCGGTCTTGTCGACCGCGCAGAAGACAGCTTCAACCGGCTGCAGGGGACCGAGTACGCCGAAGCCGCCTCGCGGCAGCGGCTGGAGATCGCCCAGCGCAGCCACGACTGGGAGCGCGTCGTCGACCTGGCGCGCGCCACGCCGGCCGAGCCCGGCTTCGATCCGAAACTCATCATCGCCCAGGCTTCCTGCGAGCTGGCCATGGCGGCACTGCGTGCCCGCCAGTTCGACAAGGCGCACCAGTTCGTCGTGCAGGCCCAGCAGGCGCTGCCCGATCATCCGCGTCCGCTCGTCGTCGAAGGCGAAATCGCGCTGGCCGAAGGTCAGCCAGCCGCGGCCATCGAGGCGTGGACCAAGCTGGCCGACAAGCACCCCGAGCAGGTCGAGCGCGTGGTCGAGCACTGGCTCAAGGCCGCCGATGCCGTGGGTGGCGACGAAGGCGTTCGCCTGGCCATTGCGCGGCTGCAGCAGCTGGATGTCGCCCAGGCACCGGAAATGCTGCGCGCCATGTCCGAGGCCATCAGCCGGCTGGATGGCAAGGCCGCGGCCGCCCAGTGGGTGCGCCAGCTGGTCAACAAGCATCCCACCCTCAGTGGCCTGCAGGTGCTGCTGTCGCTCTCACGTCGCGGCGACAAGAACGGCCCCGCCACGGTGGAAGACCTGGACGAGGACGCGCTGGCGGCCACGCTGCGCAAGCTCACCCAGCGCATGAGCCACTATGGCTGCCGTGTCTGCGGCTTCCGCGGCCAGCAGTACTACTGGCAGTGCCCGGGCTGCGGCCGTTGGGACAGCTACGGCCCGCGGCCAGGCGAGGAAAGCGTCTCCTGACCCTTCCTGCTGTTCCACACCCCTTCGCACCTTTTCGCACCTCCTGTTGGCCGAGCATGACTCGACCACTTGGCTGATGCGCCGGCCCCCGCCAGCGCGCTAGGCTCTCTCCCTTTGGCGTGCCGCATCCGCTCGGACGGCACGGCAGACGGGAGTTCGCCATGCAGACCATCTTCCGGGCAGGGGCCGCCCTGTCGCCACCCACGAGCCGACTTGCCCGGCTCGTTGCCGTCCTCCGGACGTTTCTGTCGCCGTTTCTGCTGTTTCCGTGGCTGCTGGCAGGCGGTGCTTCTGCATGGGCGGCGGACCTATCCCTGCAGGGGGCGCCAGCCCCCGTCGTGGCAGCCGCCACCGTTCCGGATACCGCCCAAACGGACATTCCCGGCCACGTGGACGTTCTCGCTCTAAGCAGCCCTCCCGACCTGGTGGGACTCCCCGACGCATCCCTCGCTGCCAACACGGCCATCGACGCCAACCGTGCCACGGCCGAGCAGCTGCAGACCCTGCGCGGCATCGGACCGGCCATGGCGGCACGCATCATCGCCGAGCGCGAACGTCAGCCCTTTGCCAGTCTCGACGACCTTACCCGTCGGGTGCGCGGCGTGGGCAAGCGCCGCCTTCGTCAGTGGCAGGAAGCGGGACTGGTCCTGTCGTCCCGGCCGTCTGCTGTTGTGCAGGATCGTGCCGTGCACCGGCATCTCGGCCATGCCCCGAGTGTCGGTGCCCGGGGAGCTGATACCCAAGGAACCGAGGTCCGTGGCGCCGGTGTCCAAAGTCCCCCCTATGCCATGGGAGCCAATGCCCTTGGCACCAATGTCCAGGGCGTCCATGCTCCGGGTACCCAAGCTCCGGGTACCCAAGCTCCGGGTACCCAAGCTCCGGTGGGCGGCAAAAGTGCTCGCGCCGGACGTGTCTCGACCCATCCGCCGCGCCATGCGGGGGCCGCAGGTCGCACCATCGAGGTCATCCGGGGCAACCCGCGTCTGTCCTCCCGAGCCAGCACGGCACGTCCGGGGCGTGCGACCAAGGGGCGGTCCGCAGCCGGACGATCCTCAGCAGAGATGGCTACAGCCGGGCGCGCAGCAGCAGAACGATCCCCGGCCGGTCCGCAGCCAGGGGATGCCGCCCAGGCCCTGTCCCGAAGCGCCTCAGCCACGGGGGCACACACGGCTTCCCGCGCCCGAGGCCCTCGTGCGGATGATCCCTCCTGCCGCACGCAGCGCCGAATCCATCAGCGCAGCCGCAGCGGGAAGGGTGCCCAGGTCCGGCGCAGCAAGGCTCCGTCGCTATTCGAGGACCGTCCGCTCTTCGATTGCCGCTCGATATTCGATGAGCGTTCCAGACTGCTGCCACGGGGATGATTCGGTGTCTCATTATTAATGGTCCCCTTGGCGGGCCATAATGTCGTCATGACCCGTGGTTCCCGAGGGGGCCGGCGTTTTCCCTAGGGATCCTCTGAACAAGTCCCTGCGGCCGTCGCATCCCCGTAACGGGCGCATGATTGCGTTGCCATTTGCTGTCAATAGCACTGCTATTGACAGCAAATATCGCCTTGTCCTGCATCCCGTTCCGTGGCGCGCCGGTTCGCGCGACTTATCCAGAGGATCCCTGGAATCCGGCGTTTTCCCTAATGCCGTCCCGGGCATTTTTTCCGACAGCGCCGCTATACTCTGATCACGCTTTCCCTTTGAACCCCCGCTGTCGTTCATCGACACAGGACCTTTCCATTACCCCCCATGAGCACAAGAACCGAATCGAACATTTCCGAATCCGGCCTCGACGAAGGGCTGGTCCTGGTCCTGAACTGTGGCTCGTCCAGCATCAAGTTCGCCCTGTACGATGCTGCCGAACATCCGCTGCCCAAGCGCCCGATGTGGAGCGGCAAGGCGGTGGACATTGGCGGCCCCAATGTCACCTACGAGGACTCCGATACCCCCTGCGGCCCGCTGCGTACCGAAGATGACGGCCGCCGTCCCTATGTCGCCGCGATCGACTACATCCGTGCGCGGGTCCGCAAGCGCGTGGGCAAGCGCCGGCTCATCGGTGTGGCACACCGCGTCGTGCATGGCGGCCCCAAGTATTCGCATCCGGTGCGCATGGATGCCGAGGTGCTGGCAGACCTGAAGAGCTACATCCCGCTGGCCCCGCTGCATCAGCCCTACGCGCTGGAAGCCATTGCTGCACTGATGGATGGCGTGCCCGACCTGCCGCAGGTGGCCTGTTTCGACACCTCCTTCCACTACACCATGCCCAAGGTGGAGAAGCAGCTGGGGCTGCCGCATGAGGTCTGGGACAAGGGCCTGCGCCGCTATGGTTTCCATGGCCTGTCGTACGAGTACATGGCGCTGTCACTGCCCGAGCTCTATGGGGACATCTCCAAGGGCAAGGTCATCGTGGCCCACCTGGGCAGCGGCGCGAGCCTCTGCGCCATGGAGGACCTGAAGAGCCAGTCCACCACCATGGGCTTCTCGGTGCTCGACGGCCTGATGATGGGCACCCGTCCCGGCACCCTCGATCCCGGCGCCATCCTCTTCCTGATGGAATCGGAAAAGCTCAGCCTGAAGGACATGACCCGCATGCTGTACCACAAGTCGGGCCTGCTGGGCGTCTCCGGCCTGTCGCCCGAGCCCCGGGTGCTGCTGGCCCGCGAGAACGAGGAAGGCGAGGTCGGCGAACGCATCCGCGACGCCATGCGCCTCTACGTGCGTCGGGTCATCCGCCAGATCGGTTCGCTCATTGCCATGATGAATGGCATCGACATGCTGGTATTCACCGCAGGTGTGGGTGAGAACAGCGCCGAGATCCGCCGTCGCATCCTGGAAGGGATGACCTACTTCGGCATCAAGGTGGACCAGGAAGCGAACAAGGCCAATGCTCCGGTCATCTCCACGCCCGACAGTGCCGTCAAGGTCGTGATCCAGCCCACCAACGAGGAATGGATCGCCGCGCGTCACGCCGTGCAACTCCTGCTGGGCAAGGAACAGCAGTGACCGACACCCCCGCATCGGGCGGGCATCCCTGGTTGCACCGGCTGGGCCTGTACGTCCGGCTGGTGCGCCTGCACAAGCCCATCGGCATCCTGCTGCTGGTCTGGCCCACGCTGTGGGCGCTGTTCGTGGCCAGCCATGGCTGGCCGCCAGCCTATCCCCTGTTCGCTTTCTGTCTGGGCACCGTGCTGATGCGTTCGGCCGGCTGCGCCATCAACGACTTCGCTGACCGCGACTTCGACGGCGAAGTGGCTCGCACCGTCGACCGGCCGCTGGCCCGCAAGGCCATTGCGCCGTGGGAGGCCGTGGCTGTCTTCGTCGTGCTCAGCCTGCTGGCTCTCCCTCTGGTCTTTCCCTTCGGGCCGCTGGTCTGGGGGCTGGCCGTGGTGGCGGCCGTGCTGGCCGGCAGCTACCCGTTCTTCAAGCGCTTCTTCGCCATCCCGCAGGCCTACCTGGGCATCGCCTTCGGTTTCGGCATCCCGATGGGCTTTGCCGCACTGACTGATACCGTCCCGCTGTCGGCCTGGATCATGCTGCTGGCCAACATCTTCTGGACGGTGGCCTATGACACCGAATACGCCATGGTGGACCGCGACGACGACCTGAAGATCGGCATCCGCACCTCGGCCATCACCTTCGGACGTCACGACGTGCTGGCGGTCATGAGCTGCTACGGCATCAGCCTGCTGCTGCTGGTCTGGGCCTTTGCCCGCGAGGGGCTGTCGTCCTGGTACTGGGTCGGCATCGTGCTGGCGGCTGGCGTGGCCGTCTACCACTACTTCCTCATCCGTCACCGCACCCGCGAAGGGTGCTTTGCCGCTTTCAACCACAACAACTGGTTTGGCGCCGCCATCTTCCTGGGCGTGCTGCTGGGGGTCTTCTTCAAGTAGTCACACGCCGGCCGTCCGCCAGTTTGCCGCTCTGCCAGTCCTCCGTCGGAGCCAATGGCGGGAGGATAAGGTCGTCGGCGGGCGGACAGAACAACTCGGCTGGCAGACCAACCTCTTCACCACAGCCGCCGGAGGGTGCGCCACAGCAGCGACAGCCCCCAGCTCCACAGCTCGTCCATGAAGGGCGGGCTTCCGGGTACGCTGCTCTCGCGCCAGCGCTCCATCTGTTCACGCTGGCGGTGCTTTTCCTGCAGATAGCCGGCCTGGTGACGGGCCAGCGTCAGGCTGGCGCGCGCCTCGGCGGGCAGGGCTTTCTCGCCCAGCGTGCCGACCTGGGCGGCCTGGGCCTGCTGCTCGCTGCGCTCCTGGTAGCGCTGCATGGCCTGCGTCACTGCGTCCGGATCCAGCAACGAGAAGGCCGAGCGGCAGTAGGGGCACGCATGGTGCTGACGCAGATCCACCGGGGCGCCGCAGCTGCTGCAATGGATGACCCGCAGTGTGCGGGCCAGTGCCTGCACCTCGGCGGGCGCCAGCGGGCGCACGAAGCCTTTTTCCACCATGAAGGCCGGGAAGGTGCTGAAATGCCCGTGCTGGCGGGGGCAGCGATGAACCGTATAGGCGCCGCTGATGGTGCGGTCGGTGCCGCGCACCAGCGCCTGCCGGCAGCGCGGGCAGGCCATGTGTTCCTTCAGCGGAAGTTGCGCATCATCACGGTGGGCGTGCAGGGTGCGAAAGAGCGTCAGCACGCCATCGGGCGACAGCAGCAGGTTCTCGCGCCGGTCGAACCAGATGCCATGACAGGCAAAGCACAGGTCCAGCACGATCTCGGTGTCATGCTGCCCGCCCAGCCGCAGCGTCCGCATCGGGGCGCGGCATGAGGGGCAGGGAAGGGCGGACGGCGTCTCGGGTGGGGATGCTTGCATGGCGGATGGGATGCACGGCACCGGAAGGGGCAGGCCTGTTGTCAGGTGCAACCACCTTCCGGGGGCGCCGGTCCCCCATGGTGGACCCAGCCCCCCACCCGCGGTGCAGCCGTCCGATGCGTGGACGGCCGGCACCGTTGGGCTGCACCTGGCTCAGAACTGATAGTTCGCCGTCATCAGCACCGTGCGCCGCCCTCAACCATTCTCCGCCGGCGGCCGCATCACCTGCCGGATGTTCAGCCCCATGGCCATCAGCAGCCCGAAGTAGAGCAGGGCGCCGCCGGCCACCATGCCCAGCACCATGGCAATGCGCAGCCAGGGTGTGGCCTGCAGCGCAGCCCAGTCGAAGGACTCGGCACCCCAGCCCAGCAGGGCTGACATCACGGCCAGTGCCAGCGCCACTTTCAGCATGAAGGGCCGCCAGCCCGGACGGGGCGTGTAGCTGCCGCGCTTCTTCAGGCCGCGCAGCAGCCAGCCGGCGTTCAGCCAGGCGCCCAGCGAGATGGACAGCGCCAGTCCGGCATGGGCCAGCCACGGCACCAGTGCCATGTTCATCAGCTGCGTGCAGATCAGCACCGTCACGGCGATCTTCACCGGCGTGCGCACGTCCTGCTTGGCAAAGAAGCCTGGCGCCAGGATGCGCACGGCCGTCAGGGCAAACAGCCCGGCCCCGTAGGCACGCACGGTGTGTGAGGTCATCAGCAGGTCATGCTCGCTGAAGGCGCCATAGTGAAAGAGCAGCGCCGTCAGCGGCTTGGCCATCAGCGCCAGGCCCACCATGGCCGGCGTGGCCAGCAGCAGTGCCAGCCGCAGCCCCCAGTCCAGCAGATCGCTGTAGCGCTGCGTGTTGCCTGACGCATTGGCCTGCGAGAGGCTGGGCAGCAGCAGCGTGCCCATGGCGATGCCCAGCAGCGAGGTGGGGAACTCCATCAGCCGGTCGCCGTAGCTGACCCACGACACGCTGCCCGGCGCCAGCCACGAGGCAATCTGCGTGTTGATGATGAGGCTGAACTGCGCCACCGACACGGCCAGCAGCGTGGGGGCCATGTTCTTCATCACCCGCTGCACGGCCGGATCCTTCAGCGCGTGCCAGAACGACAGCCGGATGCGCGGCAGCATGCCGATGCGAACGAGCGACGGCACCTGCCACAGCAGCTGCAGCACACCGCCGATCATCACGCCGGCTGCCAGGGCTAGCACCGGCGGATCGAAGTACGGGCTGAGAAAGAGCGCCGCCAGGATGATGGAGATGTTCAGCAGCACGGGGGCGAACGCCGGCACCGCAAAGCGCTTCCACAGGTTCAGCACCGCAGCGGCCAGCGCCACCAGCGAGATCAGCAGGATGTACGGGAACATCCAGCGCGTCATCAGCACGGCAATGGAGAAGGTCTGCGGATCCTGCCGCAGGCCGCTGGCCACCATCCACACCAGCCATGGGGCGGCCAGCACGCCCACGGCCACCACGGCCGTCAGCACCCAGAACAGCATCGTCGCCACCGCATCCAGCACCCGGCGCGTTTCCTCGGGCGAATGTTGCTGGCTCTGCGCCAGCACCGGCACGAAGGCCTGCGTGAAAGCCCCTTCGGCAAACAGCCGTCGCAGCATGTTGGGCAGGCGGAAGGCCACGAAGAAGGCGTCCGTCAGCGCCCCCGCGCCGTAGACCGAGGCCACCAGCGTCTCCCGGACCAGGCCCAGGATGCGGGAAACGAGGGTCAGGCCACTGATGGTGGCGGCAGCGCGGAGCAGATTCACGATGGAAAGCGGGGTGAAGGTGACGGGAAGGGCTGTCCGAGGCGGCCCGGACGCATCATGCCCTGTCGCAGACTTGAAGGCACCGAAGATCGGACGCTATAATGATAAGCTTAGTTTTCGGGCAGTGTTGCCCGATCGTGAACATACGCAACCGGGCGGCCCGCAGTCGTTCCCGTTGTCTACCAGAGCCCTTGGGCTCCTAGAGGAAACCGCTCCATGGCAAACATCGCGTCGGCGCGCAAACGTGCTCGCCAGGCAGTCCAACTGAACGCCCACAACAGCAGCCTGCGTTCGCGCCTGCGTACCGCCATCAAGAAGGTGCGCAAGGCCGTTGCCGCTGGCGACAAGGAAGCCGCTGCGGCCCAGTTCCGGGCTTCGATGAGCGTCATCGACTCCATCGCCGACAAGAAGATCATCCACAAGAACGCCGCTGCCCGCCACAAGAGCCGGCTGTCGGCCGCCATCAAGGCCATGGCCTGATGGTGCCTTGTCGGCCGGCCTCGCCCGGCCGATGATCCGCACACCCGGTTGAGTGCAGCGGGCCTGTTCCCTCTGCACCCAAACCTGAAAAGCCGATTCCCGTAGCGCGCGGGTGTCGGCTTTTTGTCTTTTCGCTCTGTCGAGCTTCTCTTCTCAGGCGTGCTGCAGCAGCCCCAGCGCCTGCAGCCCGTTGCGCAGCGAATCCGTCCCGGTGAAGTGGATGCCCCGAAAGCCCAGTGCCCGGGCCGCCTCCACGTTGCGCAACGAGTCGTCGATGAACACCGTGCGCTCCGGCATCAGCCCATGGCGTTGCACCAGCAGCCCGAAGATCTCGGCGTCCGGCTTGATCACCTTCTCCTCGCCGGACACGATGATGTCCTCGAACCATTGCAGGAAGGCAAAGCGTTCGCGCGCCACCGGGAAGGTCTCGGCCGACCAGTTGGTCAGCGCCAGCAGCCGCACCGGCTCGCGGCGCAGCTGCTCCAGCAGGGCCACCGATTCGGGCAGCTCGCCATTCAGCGTCTCGGGCCAGCGCAGGTGGTAGGCGGCAATCTCGTCGGCATGTTGCGGAAACTGCGCCTGCAGCAGCTTCACCGCCTCGGCCCAGGGGCGGCCCCGGTCCTGCTCCTGGTTCCATTCCGTCGTACAGACCCGGGCCAGGAAGTCTTCCACCTCGGCCTCGGTGCTGAAGATCTTGCGGTACAGGTAGCGCGGGTTCCAGTCCACCAGCACCCCGCCCAGGTCGAAGACCACCGCGTCGACCGTGGGAGCGGTGTCGTTTGCCGTCGTGCTGCCGGATTGAACCGCCGTGTATTCAGACATCGTGAGCCCTCCTGTGCGTGGATCGTCCCCTATTCTTTCACAGGCTCTTCAAGGGCGTCTGAAACCCCCAGGAATTCCCGAATCACCGGCAGCACCCAGTCCACCCGCTCTTCGTGGGCCGAATGCTCCGTGAACGGCAGGTGCAGCAGCTTCGCATGCGGTACCCGGTCCAGCAGGGCCTGGGTGTGGGGGCGACTGACGAAGGGATCCTCCTCGCCGTGGATGATCAGCGTCCGGGCACGGATGTTACGGATGTGCTCGCCCGGATAGGCGTCATCACCGTCGCTCAGCCACATGGTCAGCACGGCTCGGGCAAAGGCATCGAAGTCCGGTTCGGGGTTCAGCGCCTCGTAGGTGCCCACGCCATAGGTCTGGCGGGTTCCCGGGAAGAGCTTCCGCCAGAAGTCGGGGGTGGCCTTTGCCAGCTCCTCGCGGGCCGGATCATCAGGCGGCAGTTCCCACTGGGCCCCGATGGGAATGATGTGCGTGACCGGATTGGTCGGATCGGCCGCTAGCCGCAGCGCCACGATGCCGCCATCGCTGTGGCCGATGACGCCATAGCGCGCCAGTCCCAGATGCCGCACGACGGCCTTCACGTCCTCTTCCAGGCGGCGGTAGGACAGCGGCTGCGGGCCCAGCGTGGACCGGCCGTGTCCACGGCTGTCGATGCCGATGAGGCGGTACGTGGCCGCCAGCCCTGGCGTCAGCAGGTTCCAGGTCTCGATCTGGTCGAAGCCGCCCGGCAGGAACAGTAACGCCGGCCCGTCCGGGTTGCCCTGTTCCTCCACGTAGATGCGTGCGCCGTCGATGTCCAGGTGCTGGCCATCCCGATGATTGAAGGTGTGCATGTCAGGGCTCCGGAGGGAATGAGCGATCAGACCATGATAGCCACGCCCGCTGCCAGTTTCCGTCAGCAGGCCGACGCCGAGCGCATCCTGGGGGAAGATCCGTTCCACCAGGCGGGCGTGGCCGACTACCCCCTCACCGAGTTTCAGGTTTCCTAGGTGGCGCGTGGACTGGAAGGCTGAGCGAGGCCTGCGCCCGACGCTCCCGCCGCGTGCCGATGCCCAGCGCCACGATGAACTGCAGGGCCAGCAGCAGCACGATGGTGGGGGCCGGCGCACTGTCCAGGAAGAAGGCCAGGTAGACGCCCACCAGCGAGGTCACGACCGTCAGCAGCACCGCCACCACCAGCATGCGGCCGAAGGTGCGGGTGAGCAGCCGGGCGATGGCACCCGGGGCGATCAGTAGCGAGATGGTCAGCACGATGCCCACCGACTTCAGCGCCCCCACCACGGCCAGAGACACTGCCGCCAGCAGCGCATAGTGCAGCAGGCGCACGGGCAGCCCCGCCGTGCGGGCCTGGACCGGGTCGAAGCTCTGCAGCATCAGGTCGCGCCATTTCAGGCTGATCCAGCCGGCCACCACCAGGGCAATGCTGCCGCTTTCCAGCAGATCCTGCGGGCTGGTGCCCAGCACGTCGCCAAACAGGATGTGCTCCAGATGCACTTCGCTGCGCGCCCAGACATACAGCAGCAGCCCCAGGGCGAACATGCTGGAGAACACCACGCCCATCACCGTGTCCTGCTTGATGCGGCTGTGCTCGTTCACGTAGCCCGTGAGCAGCGCGCAGCCCATGCCCGCCACGAAGGCACCCACCGCCAGCGGGATGCCGATCATGTAGGCGATCACCACCCCCGGGAAGACGGCGTGCGAAATGGCGTCACCCATCAGCGCCCAGCCCTTCAGCACCAGAAAGCACGACAGCAGCGCACAGGGCACGGCTACCACCGCTGCCATCAGCAGTGCGTCCCGCATGAAGTCGAATTGCAGGGGAAGCAGCAGGGTGTCGAGGTCCATGGTGGAAAAGGGGATCGGAAAGGGGCAGGAAGTGGCGGGTGGATGAGGGAAACGGGAAGGGCAACGGCGGGCCGCTGGATGCGGCCCCGGTGTCAGCCGCTCACGGCCTGACGCCGCCGACGCCGGGCAGCCAGCAGACCATGCGTGGGGGCGAACAGGAAGGCCAGTGCGAAGAGGGCTGCCTGCACCAGCACCACCACGGCCCCGGTGGCGCCATCAAGGAAGTAGCTGGCATAGACGCCGATGAAGCTGCTGACGGCGCCAATGACGGTGGCAATGATGATGACGTGGCCGAAGCGGTCCGACAGCAGGTAGGCGGTGGCACCGGGCGTGACGATCAGCGCGATGACCAGGAAGGCCCCCACCGTCTGCATGGCGGCCACGGTGCAGGCGGCCAGTAGCGCGAAGAAGATCAGCTTCATCGGCCCCGGATGCAGGCCCACACTGCGTGCATGGGCCTCGTCGAAGAAGATGACCAGCAGATCCTTCCACTTCAGCAGCAGCACGGTCAGCGTGACGGCGCCGATGATGACCAGCTGCAGCATGTCGCCTGGCGTGACGGCCAGGATGTTGCCCAGCACGATGGTCTGGATGTTGACGCTCGTGGGCGAGACCGACACCATGAAGAGCCCCAGCCCGAAGAAGGTGCTGAAGATCAGACCGATGATCACATCGGGCTTCAGACGGGTGTGGCGGTTGAGAAAGCCGATGGCGCCGGCGGCCATCAGCCCGGCAAAGAACGCGCCGGCCGAGAAGGGCAGTCCCAGCATGTAGGCACCGGCCACCCCGGGCACGATCGAATGCGATAGCGCGTCACCGATCAGCGACCATCCCTTCAGCATCAGGAAGCACGACAGGAAGGCGCAGACGGCGCCCACCAGCGTCGCCACCCACATGGCGTTGGTCATGTAGGCATAGCCGAAGGGTTCCAGCAGCAGCGCCCAGCTCATGCGGGATCTCTCCTGCCGGACGACGGTACGGCCGTGATGCTGTCCGGGTTGCCGCGCACGGCGGAACGCCCGCCCACCAGCACCAGCGGGCGCTCGTCATCGGTCATGATGCCCACGGGCAGGGGGCCGCCCGCGTCATCGTGCGAATGCGGCAGGTCGAAGTGGCGCAGCACGCCGCCAAAGGCCAGCTCCAGATTGGGGCGGGTAAAGACCTGCTCGGTGGGGCCGTAGGTGAGCACCGTGTTCTTCACCAGCACCGTGCGGTCGCAGAACTCGGGCACGCTGCCCAGGTTGTGGGTGGAGACGAGAATCACGCAGCCTTCGTCGCGCAGCGCCTTCAGCAGCTCGATGATGGCGTCCTCGGTCTTCACGTCCACCCCGGTGAAGGGTTCGTCCAGCAGGATCACCTTAGCCTGCTGGGCCAGCGCGCGAGCCAGGAACACGCGCTTTTTCTGGCCGCCCGACAGCTCACCGATCTGGCGATGGCGCAGCTCGTCCATCTGCACGCGCTGCAGCGCCTGGTCGACCGCCTCGCGGTCAGCCGGGCGCGGGCGGCGGAAGAAGCCCATGTGGCCATAGCGGCCCATCATCACCACGTCCTTCACCAGTACCGGGAAGTCCCAGTCCACCTCCTCGTTCTGCGGCACGTAGGCCACCAGGTTCCGGCCGATGGCGGCCGAAACCGACTGGCCCAGCACCTGGATGGTGCCGGCCGCCGGTTTCAGGAAACCCATGATGGCCTTGAAGAGCGTCGACTTGCCGCTGCCGTTGACGCCTACCAGGGCAGTGATGCTGCCCAGGGGCGTGCAGAAGCCGGCGTCCCTCAGCGCCGTATGGCCGTTGTTGTAGGTGATGGTGACCCCGCGCACGTCCAGTCCGGCACGGCACGCGGGGTCGTCATCGGCCGTTGCCGGCCGCAGGCGGGAGGGATCGGAAGCGTCCTTGTTCAATGAGACAGGCCTTTGGCAAGGGTTTCGGAAGTGACGCGCAGCAGGTCCAGATAGGTGGGCACCGGACCGTCCGGCTCGCTCAGCGAATCCACATAGAGAACACCCCCGTAGTGTGCCCCGGTTTCGCGGGCAACCTGCTGGGCGGGTGCGGCGGACACGGTGCTTTCGCTGAAAACGGCCGGAATCTGATGCTTGCGCACCTCATCGATGACGTGGCGCACCTGCTGCGGCGTGCCCTGCTGGTCGGCGTTGATCGGCCACAGATACAGCTCGCGCAGCCCGAAGTCGCGCGCCAGGTAGCTGAAGGCGCCCTCGCTGCTCACCAGCCAGCGCTTCTGCACCGGCAGGGCCTCGACCTGCTGGCGGATGGGGTCGATGGTGGCCCGGATCTGCTGCTTGTAGCGTTCGGCATTGGTGCGGTACGTGTCCGCATGGGCCGGGTCATGCTTGATGAGGGCGTCGCGGATGTTATCCACGTAGATGATGCCGTTTTCCGGCGACATCCAGGCATGCGGGTTGGGCTTGCCGGAATAGGGGCCCTCGGTGATCGACATGGGCTTGATGCCCTCGGTCACGACCACACCGGGCACCTTCTTCAGCCGATGGAAGAAGCGCTCGAACCAGCGCTCCAGGTTCAGCCCGTTCCACAGCACCAGCTGCGCGCCCTGGGCCCGCACCAGGTCTCCCGGGGTGGGCTGGTAGTCGTGGATCTCGGCACCGGGCTTGGTGATCGACTGCACGTCGGCGGCATCACCGGCCACGTTGCGCGCCATGTCGGCGATGATGGTGAAGGTGGTGACGACCTTGAACTTCGGGGCCGACGAGGCGGCATCGGCGGCGTGTGCCGGCTGGCTGCCCAGCATCAGGCCCGCGGTGGCCATGCTGGCCAGGGCCAGCGACAGCGCACCCAGCAGGGTACGGCGCGACGTCCCGCGCGATGCGGAGCGGGTGCATGCAATGGCAGGGGAAGCGGTGCGGTGGTTCGCACCTGCGAATGTGTCTCTGTTCATGTTGTGCAATCAAGGGATTGATCTTGATATTCTAAGTCTATCAGATGAGTTGCGCCACCCGATCCGTGAAGAACTGAGTGGCACTCTAGAAAACGAGAATGGGAATATATATCACTATTATTTGTCGAGTAAAGCTGTCGGGATAGATCCTGTCAGTAGATCCCGTCAGGCAGCCGGAAGAAGGCGGGTGCCCATCCGGAAAGCAGGGGCTGGCCGGGAAGGGCGAGGGCAGACAGAAGCAGGAGGGTATCAGCAGGGGCAGGAGGCGGGGGCACGAGGCAGGGGCACGAGGCAGGGGCACGAGGCGGGGGGCCCGCCGGGCGTCCACGGTGCTACGCCAGGGATGGCCGCGGAGGAAGGAAGATCAGCTGGCGGCGGGGAGCAGTGTCCGGCCGCACGTCGGGCCGCGGGCCTGCGTGGTCCTGCTGGAGACTCAGTGGATCAGGCCCAGCAGCACGGCCTGCACCACGGCCGCGGTCTTGTTGGGCACGTTCAGTTTCTGGACGGTGTTCTTGATGTGGAAGTCCACCGTGTTCTTCGACAGCGTGAGGATGTCCGCAATGTCCTGGGAGGACTTGCCGTCAGCCGTCCACTTCAGCACCTCGATCTCGCGGCTGGTCAGATGGCGCACGCGGGCGGCGTTCTGGCCGCGGATGATCCGCGACAGCAGTGTGTGCGTCATCTGCGCCAGCCACTGCATGCGGTCGTACTTCTCGTTCAGCTCGTGGGCAGACAGGGCGGGGAAGGTGCGTGACAGCGAGGTCATGCCCATGCCGCCGGGGCCGTCCTGCACGGACTGGCTCCAGCCATGGCACAGGCCATGCTCGTGCGAATCGCGCCACAGCGCGGGTACTTCGGAAAACAGCTCGTCGGTCCAGACGATCGGCCGCTGCGAGCGTGCGCCGCACTGGATGCGCGGATCCTGCTCCAGATAACCCGCTTCCAGATAGCGGGCCCGCCAGGCCTTCGGGTAATTGTCGATCAGCGTGATGCGCGGCTTGCTGGCTGGCAATGACGCCTGGTAACAGTAGGCCACGTGATCGAACGCCAGTGCATGCGCGGCTTTCTCGATCGTGCTGAATACCGTGCGCATGTCTGTCGATTCGTCGGCGTGATGACGAATCAGCTCCTCCTGCCACTTGTCCATGTCTGTGTGTCTGTCGTTCTGTGCCCACCGAAAGCCCGGACCTTCCCGTCCGGAGAGCGCTCCGTGGCCAGCTTCCACAGCCCGTACCGGGCGGGAGACACGAAACACCGGGAGTCTTATGCTGTTAAAAATGGGAGGAAAAGAAAACTACCAAAATTTGGCCTCTCCATTGGCATGATTCATGGGTGCGTGTTCCGCACGGAACCATGCGTGCATGGGCATGCGTCGTGCAGGGCAGGACGGAGCCCGGGGGCACGACACGCCGTCGGCCGCGCTACTGGAAAAGCCCCAGCAGCACGGCACGAACCACCGCGGCAGTCTTGTTGGGAACATCCAGCTTGTTGATGGAATTCCGGATATGGAAATCCACCGTGTTCTTGGACAGCAGCAGTATCTCGGCAATGTCCTGCGCCGATTTGCCGTCGGCCGTCCAGCGCAGCACCTCCAGCTCGCGTTCCGTCAGCGACGGTGCATTGCTGGCGATCCGGGCGCGAATGAGCTTTGAAAATGCCTTGTGGGCCAGCAGCGCCAGCCATTGCATGTGCTGCAGGCGGGTCTGCAGGTCCTGTTCGGTAATGGGCGTGCTGCGACATAGCGACAGCATGCCGATGCCGCCGGGTTCATGCAGCGTCGACTGGGACCAGCCATGCTGGATGCCGCGTGCCTGCAGGTCCGCCCACAGTTCCGGCACCTCGGAGAACAGTGCCTCGTTCCAGATGAACGGCTCGGAAGATTGCCGCGCCCGGATGATGCGCGGATCCACGGCCGGATAACCCGCATCCATATAATGCGTCTGCCAGTCGCCCGGGTAATCGTTCAGCCAGGTGAACTTGGGGCGGCTGAGGGGCAGGGGGGCCTGAAAACCATACGAGACATGCTGAAAGCCCAGGGCGCGGCTGGCGCGCTGAATGCACTCGAACACCTCCCGCTCGCTGGCACTGTCGCCCGAAACGGCGCCGATCAGGTCATCCTGCCAGCGGTCCATGGCGGGGTCCGGCCGCCAGTGGTTTCTGGGATCGGTCGGAGAAGCCGGGGATACTGTCGAGGGCTGACCGGGCCATGGATGTCCGGGACCCTTCTTCGATGACGCATCTTCGTGCACGATCAGAATCTCATGGGTTTTCAATCATTCCAGTATATCGATCGCGTGCCGCGACTGTCGGATGATTTTCCATAAGTCCTGAACTTGGTGTAACAAAGCGTTTTTGAAGTGTATTTTTGCGGATCGGGTGATCCTGCTTCAGTCCTCACCGCGTTTGCCAGATCCTGTGCCGGAACGTTTTCCGGCCCGGCGTCAGACGCAGGAACGCCATCGATCCCCGTCCTTCAACGCAAAGCCTTTTACGTCCTGACCGCCGGCCTGCGAGGAACTGTGTCACTCGGGATGGCCGTCTGTCGCCCCCCGCTGCAAGTTCGCCAGCCCGATGTCGGGGCAGGGCGCCTTTCCCCCTAGTATGGCCGCTGGAAAGCCACGGGTTTGCCGTGGACACAATGCAGGCCAGGGATCGGCCGGCAGGGGCGCACCATGCGGGTCGCGCACCCTGCGGGGGCTGCCGCGCCATCCTGGCCCTTCGGGATTCTGGGCATGGACATCACAGAGCTGTTGGCGTTTTCGGTCAAGAACAAGGCGTCGGACCTGCACCTGTCGGCGGGGCTGCCGCCGATGATCCGGGTGCATGGCGACGTTCGGCGGATCAACCTGCCGGCGATGGATCATGAAGAGGTGCACAACCTCATCTACGACATCATGAACGACTCGCAGCGCAAGGAATACGAAGAGCGCCTGGAGTGCGACTTCTCGTTCTCGATTCCCGGCCTGGCACGTTTCCGTGTGAACGCCTTCGTGCAGGAGCGGGGCGCCGGCGCGGTGATGCGTACGATTCCGTCCAAGATCCTCACGCTGGAGCAGCTCAACTGCCCCAAATCCTTCACCGACATCGCCATGCAGCCGCGCGGCATCGTGCTGGTGACCGGTCCGACCGGCTCCGGTAAGTCGACCACGCTGGCGGCGATGATCAACCACATCAACGAGAACGTCTACGGTCACATCCTCACCGTCGAGGACCCGATCGAATTCGTGCACGAGTCCAAGCGCTGCCTGATCAACCAGCGTGAAGTGGGGCCGCACACCCAGTCGTTCAACAACGCGCTCAAGAGCGCGCTGCGTGAAGACCCGGACATCATCCTGGTGGGCGAGCTTCGTGACCTGGAAACCATCCGCCTGGCACTGACAGCGGCCGAGACCGGCCACCTGGTGTTCGGCACGCTGCACACCTCATCGGCGGCCAAGACCATCGACCGTATCGTGGACGTGTTCCCGGCAGCCGAGAAGGACATGGTGCGCGCCATGCTGTCCGAATCGCTGAAGGCCGTCATCTCGCAGACGCTGCTGAAGACCAAGGACGGCAACGGCCGTGTGGCGGCGCACGAGATCATGATCGGCACGCCCGCCATCCGGAACCTGATCCGCGAGGCGAAGGTGTCGCAGATGAACGCTGCCATCCAGACCGGCGGTTCGCAGGGCATGCAGACGCTGGATCAGTGTCTGACCGACCTGGTCCGCAAGAACGTCATCTCGATGGCCGAGGCACGCGCCGCGGCTGCCGTGAAAGAGAACTTCCCGCTGTAAGCCTGATGCCGGCATGACGATCCGTTTGCGCATGCCGACCGTTTCCGAGACATTGACATGAGCTCTGCCGCCCAACCCGCCGCCGCACGTCCCGCCGCTGGTGCCCAGAAGACTGCCCTGATGGAACGTGAGCAGGCGTCGGCCTTTCTGTACGACCTGCTGCGGCTGATGATCGCCAAGGACGGTTCGGACCTGTTCCTGACCGTGGACTTCCCGCCGGCCTTCAAGATCAGCGGCAAGATGGTGCCGGTCTCGGACAAGCCGCTGACCACCCAGCACACTATCGAGCTGGCGCGGGCGCTGATGAACGACCGCCAGGCGGCCGAGTTCGAGGCCAACAAGGAACTGAACTTTGCCATCAGCCCGGGCGGCATCGGCCGCTTCCGGGTCAATGCCTTCACGCAGATGGGGCGCACGGGCCTGGTGCTGCGGGTGATCAAGAGCGAGATTCCCGATCTGGCCACCCTGAACCTGCCGCCGGTAATGAGCGAGCTGTCGATGACGCAGCGTGGCCTGATCCTGATGGTGGGCGCCACCGGCTCGGGCAAGTCCACCACGCTGGCCGCGATGATCGGCCACCGCAACGAGCACAGCCACGGCCACATCATCACCATCGAGGACCCGGTGGAATTCGTGCACGTGCACAAGAACTGCATCGTCACGCACCGCGAGGTGGGTGTCGACACGCTGGACTGGCACGTCGCACTGAAGAACACGCTGCGTCAGGCGCCCGACGTGATCATGCTGGGCGAGATCCGTGACCGCGAGACGATGGAACATGCGGTGGCCTTTGCCGAGACCGGCCACCTGTGCATGGGCACGCTGCACGCCAACAGCGCCAACCAGGCACTGGACCGCATCATCAACTTCTTCCCCGACGAGCGCCGCCAGCAGCTGCTGATGGACCTGTCGCTGAACCTGAAGGCGGTGATCTCGCAGCGCCTGGTGCCGGCCGAAGGGCGCAAGGGGCGCGTGGCTGCGGTGGAGATCATGATCAACTCGCCGCTGATCTCGGACCTGATCTTCAAGGGCAGCGTCAGCGAGATCAAGGAGATCATGAAGAAGTCGCGCGAGCTGGGCATGCAGACCTTCGACCAGCATCTCTTCGACCTGTTCGAGGCCGGGCAGATCAGCTACGAGAACGCACTGCGCAACGCTGATTCGGTCAACGATCTGCGCCTGAACATCAAGCTCAACAGCAAGCGCCGGAGCGAGGATCCCACCGCGGCCAGCAGCAAGCTGGGCATCGTCTGAGCCTGGGCGGTGCCGCGGCATTGGCAGCGTAACCACGGCGCCGCATGTTCGTGGGGCATACCCTCGGCAGGGCGGGGGGAACCGTGTAAAGTGGTGTGAAACCCATCAGGAGGCACTCATGGCTTTCACGCGCCTGTCGATCTCCCTGCTGCTGTCCGGCCTGATCCTGTCTGCGGGCATGCCCGCACAGGCCGCACCCGAGACCGTCATGGTCTCGGAAGTCACCGCCATGGCCCTGGAGGGCAAATGGCCTGCCGACTGGTCCTACCAGGGCGAGAACGGCCCGGCCCACTGGGGCGAGCTGCATCCGTCCTACAGCAAGTGCGCCCGTGGGCGGGTGCAGTCACCGGTGGATCTGGGCAAGGCCACCACGCGCTCGCGCCGCAGCACGGTGCGTGTGGCCTTTCACCCCATCCGCTACGAGATCTTCAACGACGGGCGCGGCATCCGTGCCGTACCGCTCGAAGCCCAGCACCTGATCCGGATCGATCGGCATGACTACACGCTGAAGCACATCGTCTTCCATGCCCCCAGCGAGCACACCTTCCAGGGGCGGCACTACCCGCTGGAAGCGCAGCTGGTGTACGAGGCCGATGATGGCGCCCTGGCCGTGCTGGCCACGGTGTTCACGCCAGGGCATTCCAATCCGTCGCTGGCTGCGCTCACGCGCCAGCCGCTGGCCGAAGGGCAGCGGCGTGTGCTGGACAAGCCCCTGGGCACCCGAGTGCTGCTGCCGCGCCGGCTGCCGCACCTGCGGCTCAACGGCTCGCTCACCACGCCGCCCTGCACCGAGGGGGTCAACTGGGTTGTCTTCACCCAGCCCGTGCAGGCCACCCGGGCGCAGATCGACGCGATGACCCGCCTGATCGGCCAGCCCAACAACCGCCCGGTGCAGCCTGCCCATCGGCGCCTGATGGTCGAAGAGATGCGCTGAGCCGGCGGCTGCCGCGCTGCGCTGCCCATCCTGTTTCCGTCTTCCCATGAGCCACGTGCCGGCAACGGCCGTGGCTGCTGGTGCCCTGATTTCCGGGCAGGGCGCGTGGTTCGCGCAGGGGTGAAACCTCGTCTGTCAGGCTTGCAACTGCCCGGGTCGCGAACAACGCGACGAAACATTCGTAAACATTAGTTGTATCGTGTAAAGTGCTGATTGCCCGAACGGAATCTGCCCGGAACCGAATGGCATGAATCCGGCGGCAAATGATTCACATCCCCAATTTGAGGAAGGCAATCATGCACGTCAAGCAACTGTTGGTACCCCTGCTGCTGTCGGGACTGTTCCTGTCTTCTGCCGCCATGGCAGAGACGGCTCAGCCCGCGGCGGATGCGGCTGGAGCATCACCGGGACAGGTTCCGGCCGCATCGTCCGATTCGAAACCGGCTGAAAAGCCGGCACACTGGTCCTATGGCGGCAGTGAAGGCCCGGCCTACTGGGGCGAGCTGAGCGCCGACTATTCCCAATGTTCGATCGGGCGCAACCAGTCGCCCGTGGACCTGAATCAGGATGACGCCATCCGGTCGAACAAGGACTCGGTGCAGGTCGACTATCAGCCCATGGGCTATGAGCTGGTCAACAACGGCCACACCCTCCAGGCAACGCCTCAGGGCAGCCAGCCGCCCCTGCAGATCGGCAGCCGCACGTTCACGCTGAAGCAGTTCCATTTCCACGATCCCAGCGAGCACACCTTCAAGGGACGGCATTTCCCGCTGGAGCTGCACCTGGTGCATGGCGCCGAGGATGGCGCGCTGGCCGTGCTGGCCGTGGTCTTCCAGGAAGGGGAAGAGAACCCGGCGCTGGCGCCGCTGGTGGCCGAGTCGCTGTCCAAGGGCCAGACCCGCAAGCTGGCCGAGCCGCTGGACATCCGTCCCTTGCTGCCGAAGAAGCTGTCGTATTTCCGGCTCAACGGATCGCTCACCACGCCCCCATGCAGCGAAGGCGTGACCTGGGTGGTGTTCTCCAGTCCGGTCAAGGCCAGCAAGGCCCAGATCGAGGCCTTGGGCCAGATCATGGGCGGCCCGAACAACCGGCCGGTGCAGCCGCTCAATGCCCGGATTCTGGTTGATGACGACCGCTGAAGCCGGGTGCTTCATGGGCCGGCCTTCGTGCCGGCCTTTTTCGAGGCCGTTCTGGGGTTTGGACGGCCTCAAAAATCGGGTTTCGATAAAATGCTTCTGTTTTTCATCCGGGAGCAAACAGTCATGAATTCACGCGTTCTTCGGCCACGGGTCGTGGCGATTTCGGTAGCCTCCGTGCTGGCGCTGGCCGGTTGTGCCAGCAGCAGCGGCTATCAGATGGACGACCAGGCCGCACGTACCGGTGCCGGCCAGACCCAGGCCATGGCGTCGGGGGCTTCGGCTGCCGGCCAGACGGCGGCTGAATCGGCGCAGGGTGCTGTCGAGGACGGCTCAGCCCAGGCAGGCGTGGCCGTGGCCAGCGCCGGTGCGCTGACCGGTGCTGCAGGCGCTTCGGCAACTGCCGGGCGCTATCCGACGCTCAACGGGCAGAAGCCGCTGGTGCTGGGGCACCGCGGTGCGGCCGGTTACCTGCCGGACCACACGCTGGCCGGCTATCAGCGGGCCATTGACAGCGGGGCCGACTTCATCGAGCCGGACCTGGTCTCCACCAAGGATGGCGTGCTGGTGGTGCGGCATGAGCCCAACATCACGGCCACCACCAACGTGAAGGACCATCCCGAGTTCGCCCGCCGCAAGCGCAAGCGCACGGTCGATGGCGTCGAGGAAGAGGGCTGGTTCGTCAGCGACTTCACGCTGGCCGAGCTGCGCACGCTGCGCGCCGTGCAGCCCCTGGAAGAACGCGATCAGAGCCACAACGGCAAGTACAAGGTTCCCACCTTCGAGGAAGTGCTGAAGCTGGCCCGCGACCAGAGCCGTCGCACCGGGCGCACCATCAGCATCTATCCCGAGATCAAGCACAGCACCTACCATCGCTCGCTGGGCCTGCCCATCGAGGACAAGCTGCTGGCTGCACTGGCCCGCTACGGTTACACCAAAAAGGATTCCCCGGTCATCATCCAGTCCTTCGAGGTGGGCAACCTGAAAGCGCTGCGCCCGCGCACCCAGGTGCGGCTCGTGCAGCTCATCGACGGCTCCGGCCAGAACCCGGATGGTTCGGTGGACCAGTCGCTGCCGCTGGGCCAGCCGTATGACTTCACCCTGGCCAAGGACAGCCGGACCTATCAGGACCTGCTCACGCCGAAGGGCCTGGCCGAGATCCGTACCTATGCCGACGGCATCGGTCCGTGGAAGGCCTACCTCATTCCGTCGCGGCTCACGATCGGGCCCGATGGCAAGCCGGTGGACCTGAACCGTGACGGGCTGATCGACGAACGCGACCGGGTGGCGCTGCCGGCCACCCAGGTGGTGAAGGATGCCCACGCGGCCGGTCTCTTCGTCCACCCGTACACCTTCCGCAGCGAGCCGCGCCGGCTGCTGTCCGACTACCAGGGTGATCCGAAGGCCGAGTACCGGCGCTTCTATCAGCTGGGGGTCGACGGCCTGTTCAGCGACTTCCCGGACGTGGCACGTCAGGTGCGCGACGAGTGAGCCTTCATGCGGGGGCATCCGGCCCGAGAGGGTCGTGCCCCTGGCAGAAGGGGCGGCACCTTCAGGTGCCGCCAGATGGCATGACGGCTCCTTTGCGGGCCGTTTCCGACGAACGGACCCTGATGGGTCCGTTTGCATTTTCCGGGGTGATGGGTATCGTTTTCCGGGGTAATGAGTGCTCAATATCTCACGTCATGAAACTGATAAATAGTTCATGTAATCGCATAAGTGCTATGCTGCCCATATAACAAGAATTCAAAGATCGGTTCAAAGATCACGGAAACAGGAGTTCGATATGCTGGCCCCCAAAAATGCACACCCCGAAGCCTGGGCCGATTTCAAGGCCGGTCCCTGGGAAGAGACGATCGACGTTCGTGACTTCATCCAGCGCAACTACACCCCCTATACCGGGGACGGCAGTTTCCTGGCGCCTGCGACCGAGGCCACCACACAGCTATGGGCTGAGGTGATGGAGGGCATCAAGGTCGAGAACAAGACCCACGCCCCCTACAAGATCGACGCCCAGACGGTCTCCGGCATCACCAGCCACGCGCCCGGCTACATCGACAAGTCGCTGGAAAAGGTGGTGGGGCTGCAGACCGACGAACCGCTCAAGCGCGCCATCATGCCCTTTGGCGGCCTGAAGATGGTGCAGGACTCCTGCCGCATCTATGAGACCCCGCTGTCCGAGACGGTGGTCGAGACCTTCACCAAGTACCGCAAGACCCACAACCAGGGCGTCTTCGACGTGTACACGCCCGACATCCGTCGCTGCCGCAAGTCCGGCGTGCTGACCGGTCTGCCCGACGCCTATGGCCGGGGCCGCATCATTGGCGACTATCGTCGCGTGGCACTCTACGGCATCGACCGCCTGATGGAAGACAAGGTCGAGCAGTTCAACTCGCTGCAGGCCGATCTGGAAGCTGGCCGCAACCTGGAAGAGACCATCCGCCGCCGCGAGGAAATCAACGAGCAGCACAAGGCGCTGGGCCAGATGAAGGAAATGGCCGCCAGCTACGGCTTCGACATCTCCGGCCCGGCCCGCAATGCCCGCGAGGCCGTGCAGTGGACCTATTTCGCCTACCTGGCTGCCGTGAAGTCGCAGAACGGCGCGGCCATGTCGTTCGGCCGGGTGGCCACCTTCCTGGACATCTACATCGAGCGTGACCTGCACAACGGCACGCTGACCGAAGTGGAAGCGCAGGAACTCATCGACCACCTGGTCATGAAACTGCGGATGGTGCGCTTCCTGCGCACGCCGGAATACGACCAGCTCTTCTCGGGCGACCCGATCTGGGCCACCGAATCGATCGGCGGCATGGGTCTGGACGGCCGCACGCTGGTCACGAAGAACTGCTTCCGCTTCCTGCACACGCTCTACAACATGGGTCCGTCGCCGGAGCCCAACATCACGGTGCTGTGGTCCGAGCAGCTGCCCGAGGCGTTCAAGCACTTCTGCGCCAAGGTCTCCATCGACACCTCGTCCATCCAGTACGAGAACGACGACCTGATGCGCCCGGACTTCAACAGCGACGACTATGCCATCGCCTGCTGCGTCAGCCCGATGGTCATCGGCAAGCAGATGCAGTTCTTCGGTGCCCGCGCCAACCTGGCCAAGACGCTGCTGTACGCCATCAACGGCGGCGTGGACGAGACCAGCGGCATGCAGGTCGGCCCCAAGGTCGAGCCGATCGCCGACGAGGTGCTGGACTACGACACCGTCATGGCACGGATGGACAGCTTCATGGACTGGCTGGCCACCCAGTACGTCACGGCGCTCAACATCATCCACTACATGCACGACAAGTACTCGTACGAGGCTGCGCTGATGGCGCTGCATGATCGTGACGTGAAGCGGACGATGGCCTGCGGCGTGGCGGGCCTGTCGGTGGCGGCGGATTCGCTGTCGGCCATCAAGTACGCCAAGGTCCGTCCCATCCGCAACGAGCAGGGCATTGCCGTCGACTTCCAGATTGAGGGCGAATACCCGCAGTTCGGCAACAACGACGACCGTGTCGACGACATCGCCTGTGACCTGGTGCGCCGCTTCATGACCAAGGTGGCCTCGCATCCGATGTACCGCGACGCCATGCCCACCCAGTCGGTGCTCACCATCACCTCCAACGTGGTCTACGGCAAGAAGACCGGCAACACGCCGGATGGTCGCCGCGCCGGTGCACCGTTCGGTCCGGGTGCCAACCCGATGCACGGCCGTGATGTCTGCGGCGCGGTGGCCTCGCTGTGCTCGGTGGCCAAGCTGCCCTTTGCCTTCGCCAAGGACGGCATCTCCTACACCTTCTCCATCGTGCCCGGCGCGCTGGGCAAGGATGAGGGCTCGCGTGAGCGCAACCTGTCGGGCATGATGGATGGCTACTTCCATCACGAGGACGGCGTGGAGGGCGGTCAGCACCTGAACGTCAACGTGCTCAACCGCGAGACGCTGCTGGACGCCATGGAGCATCCCGAGAAATATCCGCAGCTCACCATCCGCGTCTCGGGCTATGCGGTGCGCTTCAACTCGCTGACCCGCGAGCAGCAGCAGGACGTGGTCACGCGCACCTTCACGGCCTCGATGTGAGGACCGCGTGACGATACCGGCCGACGTGCCTTCGGGCACGGCCGCCCCCTCCGGGCGGGCGGCGCCCCCGCCTGTGGTGCCCCTGGTGCCGCAGGCGGATCTCGAAGCGGCTGCCCACGCGCCGAAGCATCCGCATCTTCACCGGGGCTACCACGGAACCGGACTCGTCCATTCCATCGAGTCCTGCGGTACCGTCGATGGCCCTGGGCTTCGCTATGTCCTGTTCCTGCAGGGCTGCCTGATGCGCTGCCTGTACTGTCACAACCGCGACACCTGGGACCTGCAGAGCGACAAGGCCCGCGAGATGACGGTGCCCGAGGTGATGAAGCAGGTGATGTCTTACCGTCATTACCTGAAGGCCACGGGAGGCGGCGTGACGGCCACCGGGGGTGAGCCGCTGCTGCAGTACGAGTTCGTGCGGGACTGGTTCGTGGCCTGTCACCAGAACGGCATCCATACCTGTCTGGACACCAACGGCTACGCGCTGCACTACGACGAAGTGCTGGAGACGCTGCTGGACCACACCGACCTGGTGATGCTCGATCTCAAGCAGATCGATCCGGACATCCACCGCGTGCTGGTGGGCATTCCCAACACGCGCACGCTGGCCTTTGCCCAGCACCTGGCCAGGCGCAAGCAGAAGACACGCGTGCGCTATGTGGTCGTGCCGGGCTATACCGACGACGATCGTTCAGCCCATCTGCTGGGCCGCTTCATCGCCCCCATGGACAACGTGGATACGGTGGAGATCCTGCCCTACCACGAGCTGGGCGCCCACAAGTGGGCCCTGTGCGGCGACGACTACAAGCTCAAGGGCGTGCATCCCCCGCCCAAGGAAACCGTGCAGCGCGTCCGCAGCATCCTGGAAGGCTACGGCAAGGCCGTGATTGTCTAGGGATCCTCCGAACAAGTCCCCGCGGCCGTCGCATCCCCGTAACGGGCGCATGACTGCGTTGCCATTTGCTGTCAATAGCGCCGCTATTGACAGCAAATGTCGCCTTGTCCTGCATCCCGTTCCGTGGCGCGCCGGTTCGCGGGACTTATTCAGAGGACCTCAAGGGATCCCTGGGTAGCCCTGTTAGCCCCGCTGGCGCATTGCAAACTCGAACAGCCGGCATTCGATGGCGCCGTTGAAGAGCGGCGTCTTGCGATCCTCGCGCAGGCCCAGCTGGCCGGGCAGGCCCCGGTCGCTGGTCAGCAGAAAGACCTTCCAGCCCCCGAAGCGCTCGCGCAGCGTGGCGCCGATGGCGCGCCAGTGCTCCACCGGAATGCTCACCCGCTCGTTGTAGGGCGGGTTGGCCAGCAGCACGCCCGGCGTGTCGCCGCCTGGCTGGGCATCCACGGCATCGAGTGTCTGCATGGCCACCAGGTCATCGGGCAGGCCGAGCGTCTGCAGGTTCTCGGCCGTCAGGCGCATGGCGTGCGGATCCAGGTCGCTGGCGCGGATCAGGCCGCGCGGTGCCTTCCCGATCCCCTGGCGGGCACGCTCGCGCAGTGCCGTCACCAGCCCGTCGTACAGCGCGGCATCGTGGAGGCGCAGCTGCTCGATGCCGAAGCGGCGATTGAGCCCCGGTGCGTGATCGCAGAGGATCTGCGCAGCCTCGATGACCAGCGTGCCAGAGCCGCAGAAGGGGTCCAGCAGCGGCTGGCGGGCGTCCCAGCCCGACAGTGCCAGCAGGCCGGCGGCCAGGTTCTCCTTCAGGGGCGCCGCCACTCGGTTCTCGGCACTGTGGCGCCAGCCGCGCTTGAAGAGCGGCTCGCCTGACAGGTCCAGGTACAGCTGCAGGCGGTCTGCCGTCAGGAAGGCACTGATGCGCACGTCCGGATGATGGGTGTCCACCGAGGGACGCTCACCGCCATGGTCGCGGAAGCGGTCGACAATGGCGTCCTTGATGCGCAGCGTGGCGAAGTTCAGGCTTCGGAGCGGCGAGCGCTGCGCCACCACGTCCACGCGGATCGTCTGCCGGGCATCGAACCAGTCTTCCCAGGCCAGGGCGTTGCACAGCCGGTAGAGCGTGTGCTCGTTGCGGCAGGCTGCGTCCAGCAGGCGCAGCAGCACGCGGCTGGGCAGCCGTGCTTCCAGGTTGATGCGGTAGGCCAGCTTCAGGTCGCCCCGGCAGCCGACCCCGCCCGGCCGGGTGTCGATGTCGTGGGCACCCAGGGCGCGCAGCTCGTCGGCCAGCGCCGCTTCCAGCCCGCGCGGGCACGGACAGAAATAATGGAACGTGCCGGCCGAAGGAGAGGTGGGGGCCTCGTCGCGCGGGGGGGCGTCTCGTCGTGGGGCGTCTCGTCGGTCAGCCCTGTTGCGGGCGGGTTCGGCCGCATGGCGGCTGGCAGGGCGAAGGGCGATCATGAAAGGAGGGGGCTGGGAGGAGTCCGGGCTGGCAGCGCAGAGGAGGGCAGCAGAGGATCAGAACGGCTTGATGATCACCATCGCCACCACGATCAGCAGCAGGATGACCGGGCCTTCGTTGAAGACGCGGAACCAGCGTTCGGAGTGCGAACGCTGTTCGGCCGCGAACTTTTTCAGCAGGCGGCCGCAGCCGTGGTGGTAGCCGATCAGCAGCAGCACGCAGGCAAGCTTGACGTGCATCCAGCCCGCCCCCATGCCGATGCCGAAGCCCACGTACAGCACCAGGCCGGTGAGCACGGCCAGCGTGGCCAGCGGCAGCATGAAGCGGTAGAGTCGTTGCGACATGCCCACCAGCCGCTGGTATTCGGCGGTCGACCCTTTCGGATCGACCTGCGCCAGGTTGACGTAGATGCGTGGCAGGTAGAAGAGCCCGGCAAACCAGCTCGTCACCATCACGATGTGCAGGACCTTGGTCCAGAGATAGAGGTTCGTGCCCATGTTCAGGTCCGGATCTCGCCGTGGCCGAACACGACGTATTTCTGGGAGGTGAGACCCTCCAGACCCACGGGACCCCGGGCGTGCAGCTTGTCGGTGGAGATGCCGATCTCGGCACCCAGCCCGTACTCGAAGCCGTCGGCAAAGCGGGTGGAGGCATTGATCATCACCGAGGCGGAATCCACTTCCCGCAGGAAGCGCATGCCGTGTGCATGGTTCTGCGTGATGATCGAATCGGTGTGGTGCGAACCGTATTCGTTGATGTGTGCAATGGCCTCATCCAGGCTCTTCACCACGCGGATGGCGAGGATCGGCGCCAGGTACTCGGTGCGCCAGTCGTCCTCGGTGGCGGGCACCGAATCGATCTGCGCTTCCTGCAGCAGCCGGGCGCCGTGTTCGTCGACGCGCAGCTCCACCTGCTTCATCCGGTAGATGCTGCCCAGGCGCGGCAGCACCTCGGGCGCGATCGCCTCATGCACCAGCAGCGTCTCCAGCGTGTTGCAGGGAGCGTAGCGCTGCGTCTTGGCGTTGTCGGCCACGCGCACCGCCATGTCCACGTCGGCCGAATCATCAATGTAGACGTGACAGATGCCGTCCAGATGCTTGATGACGGGAACGCGCGCCTCGGCGCTGATGTGCTCGATCAGCGAGCGTCCGCCGCGCGGGATGATCACGTCGACGGATTCGCGGTCGCGGATCAGGTAGTCGACGGCTGCGCGGTCGGTCATGCTCACCAGCTGCACGGCCGAGGGTGGCAGCCCCGTGCGGGCCAGGCTCTCGCTCATCAGTGCGGCCAGCGTGCGGTTGGAGTGGATGGCTTCCGAGCCACCGCGCAGGATGGCGGCGTTGCCCGCCTTCAGGCACAGGGCTGCGGCATCGACGGTGACGTTGGGGCGCGACTCGTAGATGATGCCGATCACGCCCAGCGGCACGCGCATCCGGCCCACCTGGATACCGCTGGGACGCTGGCGCAGCTCGCTGATCTCGCCCACCGGGTCGGGCAGGGCGATGATCTGTGCCAGCCCCTCCACCATGGCGTCGATGCGTTCGGGGGTGAGCGTCAGCCGGTCGATGAAGGCACTGTCAAGGCCGGCGCTGTGCGCGCTGGCCAGATCCTGGCCGTTGGCTGTCAGCACCAGGCTGCGGTTGCGATCGATCTCATGGGCCAGCTGCTGCAGCGCGCGGTTCTTGATGGCCGTGCTGGCCCGGGCCATGTCGTGGCTGGCGTGCCGGGCGGCACGCCCCAGGTTGGCCATGTAGGTGGCCATGTCGGGTGTGTTCATGGATCGGAAAGCTCCAGAAGCCAGAGGGAAGGTCCATGCGCCGCAGCAGCCACATGCGACCCGTGGGGCAGCTGTGCCGGGCGCCGCTGACCGAAAGGTCGTGGCCGGGACGTGACCGCCGGCATCCAGGACGTTTCAGTCATCGGCCAGCGCGGCGGACAGTTCGACCGGGCCGGGCAGGTGCCCCCCGGCCAGCGCGACCAGCAGGGTCTCGGCGTGGAACCAGGGATCGGCGGCCGGACCGGTTCCGCCCACACCCTTGGTCATTCTATCGAGCCGGGCCACTTGCTGCAGCAGGTGTCCGAGTGTCTGGATATCCAGGCGACGAAGGGCCTGGCGCATGATGGCCTCGCGCTTGCCGAACACGCCGGCGGCACGCATGGCCTGGGCGGGAGCGACGCGCTCGATCTGCAGGGCCTGCTGGATGCGCAGCAGCTTGCGGATCGCGTCGGCCAGTGCCCAGCAGAGCAGGGGCATGGCGGCATCCTCGGCGGCCAGCGAGCGGGCCATGCGCACGGCACGGGCCGGGTCGCCGGCCAGCGCCGCATCCACCAGGCCGAACAGTTCAAAGCGGGCGCTGTCCAGCACGATCTCGGCCACGGCTTCGGCCGGTAGCTCGCCCGGAGGCAGCAGCAGGCCCAGCCGCTGGATGGCCTGGTGGGCGGCCAGCAGGTTGCCTTCGGTGCGTTCGGTGATCAGCGCCAGCACGGCAGGTGTTGCCTGCTGCTTCTGTGCGGCCAGCCGCTCGGTCACCCACTTGCCCAGGGCGCCCGCGTCGATGCGCGGCGTCTCCACCCACAGCATCTGTTTGGCCAGAGCCTCGAACCAGGCCGTGCTGGTGGTGGCGCGCTCCAGATGGGCGCTGGAGACCAGCACGCGGGTGCCGTCGTCCAGCCGCGGCAGCAGTTCGCGCAGCGCATCGCCCAGTTCACGGGTGGGCTTGGTGTTCAGGCGCAGGTCGATCAGCCGCTGGCTGGCAAAGAGCGACGTGGACTGGGTAGCTTCGACAAGACGGCTGCGATCGAAGCGCGCGTCGATGTCCAGCACCTCGCGCTCCTCGAAGCCCAGCTTGCGGGCCCTGGCACGTACCAGGTCGGCCGCCTCGATGACCAGCAGCAGTTCGTCGCCGCTGACCCAGGTGAGCGGTGGCAGCCCCTGGCCGATGGCCTGACGCAGCTGCGCCGGCGTGCTGATGCGCTGGCCCATGGGACGGGCGCTTACTCTGCCGGCCGGATGGCCGCCAGCCGCCACAGCAGCTGATGGGCCATGTCGTTGCTCATGTCCCGAAAGAGCATGGCTTCCTCGTCGGCCCGGGCCGTGAGCTGGTTGTCCGCGTTGGAGATCTCGCGGCGCAGCGTGATCTCGCTCTCGGGAATCAGGTCGTTGCCCTTGGCATCCTCGACACGGAAGCGCAGCCGCAATCGCAGCTCGTACTCGCGGGCGCGCCCCTCGGACGAGTAGGCGACGACCTCGCGCTCGGGCACTTCCTGCAGGATCATCAACCGGACCTCGGCCTTCTTCGGGTCGGTCACCAGCTCGGTGCCCTCGCTGTGCGACAGCTCGCGGCGCAGCGCCAGGCCGATGCTGCCGTTGGGCGCCAGGTTGGTGTAGAGCGTGCTGAACGGCAGCTGCGTGGCGCGGCGCATGTGAAAGCCGCAGGCCGCCAGCGGCCCGGCCAGGCCGACCAGCAGCGCGCTGCGGGAAAGTCCCCGCAGCCATCCGCGCCGGGTGGTGCCGGCCAGGGGGCGAGTGTCGGGAAGGCGGGACATGCGGCTTTCTCCTTGAGGCCTTTACAGCACCACGTTCACCAGACGGCCCGGCACCACGATGATGCGCTTGGGCGTCTTGCCTTCGCCGATGCGGGCCACCTCGGGCGAGGCGGCTGCCACCTGCTCGATGGCGGCCTTGTCGGCATCGGCCGGCACGCGGATGGAACCGCGCAGCTTGCCGTTGACCTGCAGCATCAGCTCCAGCTCGCTCTTGACCAGTGCCGCCTCGTCCACCACCGGCAGCGGGGCGTCGATGATCTCGCGACCCTCGAAGCCGCGTCCCAGCTCCAGCGCCTGCCACAGGGCATGGCCGATGTGCGGCACGATCGGGTAGAGGCTGCGCACCAGGATCGACATCCCCTCGCGCAGCGCGGCGGCATCGGCGGCGGCCGTGGGGGCCTGCTTCTGTGCAGCGGCTTCCAGGGCGTTCAGCAGCTTCATGGCACCCGAGACGATGGTGTTGTACTGCTGGCGCTCGTAGTCGTACTGGATCTGCTTCAGCACCGTGTGCACCTCGTAGCGCAGGTCACGCCACGCCTCGGACAGGCCGGCTGCATCCACGGTGTCGGCAGCGCCACGCACCACGTCGCGCTGGGCATGGCCGAAGGCCCAGAAGCGGCGCAGGAAGCGGCTGGCGCCTTCCACCCCACTGTCGGACCATTCCAGCGTCTGCTCGGGCGGGCTGGCGAACATCACGAACAGGCGCGCCGTGTCGGCCCCGAAGCGCTCGATCAGCGAGGTGGGATCCACCCCGTTGTTCTTGCTCTTGGACATCGTGCCGATGCCGGCGTAGTCGATCTCGGAGCCGTCGCTCTTGAGGCGTGCGCCCACGACCCGACCCTGCGCGTCGGTGACGTTCTCCACATCCTTCGGCCAGAAGTACTCGATGCCGCCCTTGGCCGTGCGCCGCTGGTAGATGTGGTTGAGCACCATGCCCTGCGTGAGCAGCCGCTTGAAGGGCTCGTCGAACTTCACCAGCCCCATGTCGCGCATGACCTTGGTCCAGAAGCGCGCATACAGCAGGTGCAGCACGGCGTGCTCGATGCCGCCGATGTACTGGTCCATCGGCATCCAGTAATCGTTGCGGGCATCGACCATCGCCTCGTTGTTGTCATGCGAGCAGTAGCGCATGTAGTACCACGACGAATCGATGAAGGTGTCCATCGTGTCGGTCTCGCGCCGGGCCGGCTTGCCGCAGCACGGGCAGTCCACCTTCAGGAAGGCTTCCGACTTGTTCAGCGGGTTGCCGCTGCCATCGGGCACCAGATCTTCCGGCAGCACCACCGGCAGGTCCTTGTCGGGTACCGGCACCTCGCCGCAGCTCTCGCAGTGGATGATGGGAATGGGGGTGCCCCAGTAGCGCTGGCGCGAGATGCCCCAGTCACGCAGACGGTACTGGACGTGCTTGCCGCCCAGACCCTTGTCGGCCAGCTGGGCAGCCACCGTGTCCACCGCGTCCTGGTGACCCTTGCCGTCCAGCAGCGGGCCGGAATTCACGCAGACGCCGTTCTGCTTGTCGGCATACCACTCCTGCCACTGGTTCGTGTCGTAGGGCTGGTTGTCCACACTGATGACCTGACGGATGGGCAGGCCGTACTTGTGGGCAAAGACGAAATCGCGGTCATCGTGCGCAGGCACGCCCATCACCGCGCCGTCGCCGTAGCTCATCAGCACGTAGTTGCCCACCCACACCGGCACGTCAGCGCCGGTGAGCGGATGGCGGACCACCAGGCCCGTGTCCACGCCCTGTTTCTCCATCGTGGCCAGGTCGGCTTCCATCGCCGAGCCGGTGCGCGCCTCTTCCACGAAGGCAGCCACCGCGGGACGGGAGGCTGCGGCCACGCGGGCGATCGGGTGCTCGGGGGCCACGGCCACGAAGGTGACACCCATGATCGTGTCGGCGCGCGTGGTGAACACGTACAGCCGGCCCTCGTCGATGGGCTGACCCTGCTCGTCACGGATGTCGTGCTCGAAGGCAAAGCGCACGCCTTCCGAGCGGCCGATCCAGTTGGCCTGCATCATCCGCACCCGCTCGGGCCATCCCTCCAGGTGCTCGGTCACTTCTTTCAGCAGCTCGCCGGCGTAGTCGGTGATGCGCAGGTAGTACATCGGGATGTCGCGCTTTTCCACCGGCGCGCCCGAGCGCCAGCCCTTGCCGTCGACCACCTGCTCGTTGGCCAGCACGGTCTGGTCGACCGGGTCCCAGTTGACGGTGCCATGCTTGCGGTAGGCGATGCCCTTCTCGCGCATGCGCAGGAACAGCCACTGGTTCCACTTGTAGTAGTCGGGGCTGCAGGTGGCCACTTCGCGCGACCAGTCGATGGACAGGCCCAGCGGCTGCATCTGCTGCTTCATGTAGGCGATGTTGTCCCACGTCCACTTGGCCGGGGCCACGCCGTTCTTGAGCGCCGCGTTCTCGGCCGGCAGGCCGAAGGCGTCCCAGCCCATGGGCATCAGCACGTTGTAGCCGCTCATGCGCAGGTGGCGGTACATCACGTCGTTGATGGTGTAGTTGCGCACATGCCCCATGTGCAGGATGCCCGAGGGGTAGGGCAGCATCGAGCAGGCATAGAACTTGCCCTTGGGAAAGCGCGGGTCGTGCTCGACGGCGCGGTAGGCGTTGGTCTGCTGCCAGTGGGCGCGGGCCTCGGATTCGATGCTTCGTGGGTCGTAACGCTCGTCCATGGGGGGCGTGGCTCTTTGGCCAGGAGAAGAAGGTGAGTACGGTAAACCCCTGATTCTATCGCGTCCCCGGAGCACAGCCGGCATGCGTGGCGGATGCGGCACCGGCATCGACGCCACAACCCGGGCTGCGGCAGGCTGGTTTTTCCCGGATTTTCCGCATTCCGATACCCAGGGTTCAGTATCATCCGCCCCATGCTGGATTTCCTTCATCTGCCCCCCTGGTTGCTGGCGCAGCTCACCCGCTGGCTGGACTGGCTGCGCGCGCCCCTGCACACCGGGCCGCTTGACGACGTCAACCCGGTGGATTTCTGGCACGGCGTGCTGATGGGCACGGCCGGTGCCGTGCTGGTGCCGGTGGCCGTGCTGGCGGCACGCTACTGGAAGATCGTGCCCGGCCAGGACTGGCCCCGGATCATCAACCACCGCGGCTGGCAGCGCGTGCATGGCCTGTGTGGCGTGGCCGCCGTGCTGTGCCTGGTGGCGGGCGTGGCCATGGCCTTTCAGGGCATGTCGCTGGCCAGCCATCTGGCGCATCCCCATGCCTGGATGGGCTGGGGCGTCATGGCCGTGCTGCTCCTGCTGGTGGTCAACATCGCCCTGCGGGGCAGCATCGGGGGCCCCGGGCGGCATCAGCCGCGTACGCTGGTGCATCTGCACGACGTGCCGGGCGATCACTACGACATGACACGGCGCCGGCGCATCTTCGAGCATGGCCACCGCTGGCTGGGCTACGGGCTGATGCTGGCGCTGTTTGCCAACGTGATGACCGGCTACTGGCATGTGAACGTGCCCCGGGGTCTGGCCCTGGCCACCCTGGCCTGGTGGGCGTGCCTGGCGCTGATGGCCTGGCGCTGGGAGCGCCAGGGGCGGGCTGTCGATGGCTACCAGGCGCGCTGGGGCCCCAGCATGGCGCATCCGGGCAACCGCATTCCCCGCCTGGGCGGCGGCCTGCATCGCTATACCGAAGAGGAATACCGCCGCCTCTCCTGGGGCGGCCAGGTCATGCGCCGCCGGCAGAAACGCACCACCCGCCGCCGGCGTTCCGATCGGCAGGAGGCAGCACGACGAAAGCTCGAAGCGTCGGAACGACAGGAAATGTTCACGGCGACGCAGGTGTCCGTGCCTGAGCCGACGACCGAGACCCTTCCGGAGGCGCCCGAGCAGGTGTCCGGGCACGATCGGGCGGCCGCCGAGACCGGGCCAGGGCAGGACACGGCCCGTTAGAATGGCGGCATGGCCGATCTACTTGCCCATCTCAACCCACAGCAACGGGCTGCTGTCACCGTCCCCGGCGGACACGCACTGATCCTCGCGGGCGCCGGCAGCGGCAAGACCCGCGTGCTCACCACCCGCATCGCCTGGCTGGTCGGTACCGGCCAGTGCTCGCCGGCCGAAATCATGGCCGTCACCTTCACCAACAAGGCCGCACGCGAGATGATGGCGCGCCTGAGCACCATGCTGGTGGGGGCCAATCCGCGCGCCATGTGGGTGGGCACCTTCCACGGGCTGTGCAACCGGCTGCTGCGCGCACACCATCGTGACGCCGGCCTGCCGGCCAGCTTCCAGATCATGGACAGCGCCGACCAGCTGGGTGCCATCAAGCGGCTGCTGCGCGGGCTCAACGTCGATGACCAGCAGTTCCAGCCCAAGGCGGTGCAGCACTTCATCAACGGCAGCAAGGAGGCCGGCCTGCGCGCCGCCGACGTGTCCGGTCATGACAGCCACAGCCGTCGGCTGGCCGAGCTGTACGGTGCCTACGACGAGCAGTGCCAGCGCGAGGGCGTGGTGGACTTTGCCGAGCTGCTGCTGCGTGCCTACGAGCTGCTGCAGCGCAACCAGCCGCTGCGCCAGCACTACCAGCAGCGCTTCCGTCACATCCTCATCGACGAGTTCCAGGACACCAACGACCTGCAGTACCGCTGGCTGACGCTGCTGGCCGGTGGTGGGGCCTCGCTGTTCGCGGTGGGCGACGACGACCAGTCCATCTATGCCTTCCGTGGCGCCAACGTGGGCAACATGGCCGCCTTCGAGCGTGACTATGCCGGCCCGCAGCTGATCCGGCTGGAGCAGAACTATCGCTCGCATGCCCACATCCTGGATTCGGCCAACCATCTCATCCGCCAGAACGCGCACCGTCTGGGCAAGGACCTGTGGACCGACGCGGGCGAGGGCGAGCCGGTGCGCATCTTTGCAGCGTTTTCCGACCGCGACGAGGCCCAGTGGCTGCTGGAGGAGATTCGCGCGCTGGTGGCCGATGGCATGTCGCGTTCCGAGATCGCCATCCTGTACCGCTCCAACGCCCAGTCGCGCATCCTGGAACACACGCTGTTCTCGGCCGGGGTGCCCTACAAGGTCTACGGCGGGCTGCGCTTCTTCGAGCGGGCCGAGATCAAGCACGCCCTGGCCTACCTGCGGCTGATCGAGAACCCTGACGACGACGGCGCCTTCCTGCGGGTGGTGAACTTCCCGGCGCGCGGCATCGGCGCCCGCACGCTCGAAAACCTGCAGGACACGGCGCGCACCCATGGCATCAGCCTCTACCGTGCCGTGCCGATGACGAGCGGCGCGGGTGGCTCGCGGCTGCTGCAGTTCGTCATGCTCATCGAGCTCATGCGCCAGAACAGCGCCCGCCTGCCGCTGTCGGAGAGCATCGACGACGTGATCGGCCGCAGCGGTCTCATGACCCACTACGAGCAGGAACGCGAGGGGCAGGAGCGCATCGAGAACCTGAAGGAACTGGTCAACGCAGCGCTGGCCTTCCAGGCCGAAGGCGGCATTGATGCCGCCACGCCGGCCAGCGTGGGCCTGGCGGGCACCACGGCCGGCACCGCGCTGCCCGCTGCTTCGGATGGCGCCGTGCTGCCTGCCGATGCCGCGCCCGTGGTGCAGGTCTCGCCGCTGGCGGCCTTCCTGGCTCATGCCTCGCTGGAATCCGGCGATGGCCAGGCCGAGGAGGGCGTGGATGCCGTGCAGCTGATGACCGTCCACGCGGCCAAGGGCCTGGAATTCGAGACGGTGTTTGTCACCGGGCTGGAGGAAGGGCTCTTCCCGCACGAGAACTCGGCTTCCGATCCTGGCGGGCTGGAAGAGGAGCGCCGGCTGATGTACGTGGCGATGACCCGTGCACGTCGGCGTCTGTACCTGTCACTGGCCCAGACCCGGATGCTGCACGGCCAGACCCGCTACAACATGCAGTCCCGCTTCCTGTCCGAGCTGCCCGAGCGTTCGCTGAAATGGCTGAGCGAAATGCCCTCGGCCAGTGCCCAGGGCAGCCTGGGGCTGGGGGCGGATCGTGGTAGCCGGGGCTACTACGGCGGTGGCGGCTACGGCGGAGGTGGCTACGGCAGCGGCAGTGGCAACGGCGGCGGCAACTGGCGCCCGCGTCTGGACAGTGCCGTGCACGAGCGCAACCGCCAGTCCGGCTGGGTGCGCCCGGCCGATCCGGGCATCCCGGCCAGTGGCGATGCCAGCGGCAAGGCCCGAGCCGGGCGCGACAGCCGCTACCACATCGGCCAGTCGCTGCGTCATGCGCGCTTTGGTGAAGGCGTGGTCACGGGCATCGAAGGCAATGGTGACGATGCCCGCATCCAGATCCGCTTCAAGGCGCCGCACGGCGTCAAATGGCTCGCCCTGGCCGTGGCCAAGCTGGAGCCGGTCTGACGACACACGTGGACTGCGGCGTTCAGAGCAGGCCGGTGGTGCCCGGGTGCTGTTCCAGCAGGCTGTCCAGCAGGGCGGTGCTGCTCATGGCAAGGGGCGTCATGCCCGGGTGCTGCGCCTGAGCCCCCAGCGGCATGGCGCCATTCATGGCCGGCTGTGCCACACCCACCAGCTCGGGTGACGCATCCGTGGCCTCCTGCTCGTGGTGAGGCGCGGGCAGCGACTTCTGGGCTGGGGTTTTAGGGGTCAGCTCGAACGAGTACGGTCCCGGATCGACCATCCGGTCGTTGGCGTTGTAGGGGGTGAGAAAGATCTCCCCCCCGTCGTTCGACGCATGGTGCCAGTACACCCGGCCGAAGTCCTCTGCCCGGATGATGTCGCCCACTTTCAGCACGGTGCCGCCGTCTTCACCGAGGACCAGGGCATCAAGGATGCCATTGGTGTCGTTTTTCTCGGTGAAGTTGGTTACCTTGACGTAGGCAGGGTGCTCACCCGCCACGTCGAAGAACCCGGCAGCAATGTGGAACATGGGCCTGTCCTCGTTGATGCTGACGGTCTGCTCGACCGCACCCGGCAGGGCCGTGCCCTGGGCATCCTGCACCGGAATGAACTTGAACGAGCCGCCTTCGTTCTTCGAGGCGTCCCAGACCACCTTGTCGAAATCGGCACGGGAAACCACGCTGCCGGCGGTGAGGGCCTCTCCATCCTTCAGGCTCATCGTGTTGGCGGCAGCCTCGCCCTCCTTGCCCTGAATGGCCGTGATGCGCACGAAAGATGGTGCGGTTGTACTGTCCGTCCCGTTGAAGATGTCAGCGCCGACCGCCTTGCTCTGGTTATACGTATAGGCCACGGATACGTCGGCCTCGTAGCTGGGCAGTGCAGGGGCCTCGTGAATGGTGATGGTCTGCTCGACGGCGCCCGGCAAGGCCGTGCCCTGGGCATCCTGTACCGGAATGAACTTGAACGAGCCGCCCTCGTTCTTCGAGGCGTCCCAGACCACCTTGTCGAAATCGGCGCGGGACACCACGCTGCCGACCGTGAGGGCCTCGCCATCCTTCAGGCTCATCGTGTTGGCGGCAGCTTCTCCTTCCTTGCCCTGAATGGCCGTGATGCGCACGAAGGCGGGCGCGGTTTTACTGTCCGTCCCGTTGAAGATCCCGTCACCTACGACCTTGCTCTCGTTGAAGGCGTAGTCCAGGGAGACGTCGGCCTTGTAGGTGGGCAGTGCAGTGGCCCCGGCTGGGGTTTTCCAGGAAGGTTCAAGCTCCATCGAGTACCGTCCCGGATCGATCAGTCGTCCTTCGGCGTTGTAGGTGGCGAGAAAGATTTCTCCCCCGTCGTTCGACGCATAGTTCCAGTAAACCCGGCCGAAGTCCTCGGCCCTGATGATGTCGCCCACTTTCAACACGGTGCCGCCGTCTTCTCCGAGGACCAGGGCATCGAGGATGCCATTGGTGTCGTTTGCTTCGACGATGTTGGTCACCTGGACGTAGGCTGGGTGCTCGTTTACCCGATCAGGGTACGCGTCCAACAGATCAAAGTTCTCGGCCGCGATGTGGTACAGCGGCCTGGCCTCGTTGATGCTGACGGTCTGCTCGACCGCACCCTGCAGGGCTGTGCCCTGGGCATCCTGAACCGGAATGAACCTGAATGAGCCGCCCTCGTTCTTCGAAGCGTCCCAGACCACCTTGTCGAAATCGGCGCGAGCAACCACGCTGCCGGCGGTGAGGGCGTCACCGTCCTTCAGGCTCATCGTGTTGGCAGCAGCCTCTCCCTCCTTTCCCTGAATGGCGGTGATGCGCACGAAGGCGGGGGCGGTGGCACTGTCCGTTCCGTTGAAGATGTCAGCCCCGACTGCCTTGTTCTGGTTATACGTATAGGCCACGGACATGTCGGCCTCGTAGGTGGGCAGTGCAGGGGCCTCGTGAATGGTTACGGTCTGCTCGACGGCGCCCGGCAAGGCCGTGCCCTGGGCATCCTGCACCGGAATGAACTTGAACGAGCCGCCCTCGTTCTTCGAGGCGTCCCAGACCACCTTGTCGAAATCGGCACGGGAAATGACCTGATTGGGGATGATGGCTTTGCCGCCCAGAAGGCTCATCGTGCCGTCGGCAGCCTCGCCATCCTTGCCCTGGATGGCCGTGATGCGCACGAAGGCCGGAGCCGTCTCTTCGTTGGAGCCGCTGAAGACAGTCGCTCCCAGGGCCTTGTTTTCACCGTGCGCGTAGGAAACCGATGCGTTTTCGCTGTAGGCGGGCAGCGGCTTGACCTGGGGCGGCGTGTCGTTGTGCCCCCCCTCGGCAGGTTTCGGAGCATCCGTGCCGGATGTACCTGCCGTGCGATCATTCGCCGGCTGTAAAGGAGCTGCCGGCGTGGTACCGGTTGCCAGCAAGGCGGTGTCCGCCGATGAGTTGGCCGTCGTGCCGGCCTGGGCACTGTTCGGGTTTCCATCTTCCCGGCTGGCATCGTCGCGTCCGGTGGGCAGACGGTTACGCGCCGAGAGGTTGTACATCCGGTCGCCATCGTTCAGGTTGGCGCCGGCAGCCAGAGCGAAGGCGCCGAGAATGCTGGGGCCAATCAGCGCGGAACCGGCTGCGGCTGTCATGCCGACGGTACCCGCCGTACCCGCAGCTGCCCCGGCCGTGCCTGCAGCTGCGCTTGCCTCGACCGAGGCACCGACAGAGGCGGCTGCGCCGTGGGTGACCGAGGATGCAGCGCCTGCTGCCTGTGCAGCGCCGTCTGCGGTGGCTGCGGCATCAGCGCCGGACGGCAGCCAGAAAGCTGCCTTGTCCTGGTCATCGTCCTCCTGGGCTTCGGGTGTCGATGCTGCCGCAAGCTTCAGGTTCCCCTGGGCATCACCGGAAGGAACAGGTGTCATGGCGTGACGATAAACGGTACGTGCATGCTGAAGGACATCGTTCCGAAGGATGTCGTGAGAGGAGAGGGTATTGCCAGGCTGGCTGCCGGTTCGTGTCATCATCGATCGATCTCAGGAGAAAGCGCAAAGAGCGGCAGAACGCAGGAGATGCACCAAGCCGTATTCTTCGTTGATCTCGATACTGACGATTTGTTATCGAATTTAAAGGGGATGATGAACGACTGGAAGCCGTGCTGGGACGGATGGCGCCTGTTGTGCAGGGCTGGTGAATTTCATGGGGCTCAATACGACAATGGTGCCTGGGACGTATCCCTCGGCACCATTGTCACCTCTCACGGCAGGGTGTCTTCCTTTTTCAGATGATGCCGTGGTTCATCTGCTGATCCAGAAGATTGTCCAGCGTGCTCTGACCATTCACCGAGAGGTGAGAGGAACCGTGGAAGGCCGACGCTGCATCCGTGAAGGACTCGGGGTGAAGGGCTGCAGAGTGACCAGCGATGCCATCGCCGTCTTCGCTTTCTTCAACGTCGGTCTCTTCTCCGCCGGGCTCCTCGGGAGGCACTCTCCCGGTCCGGGTCTTTGCATAATCAGCCATGTACAGCTGCAAGTGATCTTCGTTGCTGATCTCGTGCCCTTGTGAATCCAGTCCGGCGAACTCGAATCGTCCGCCGTTGTTGGACGTATAGTCCCAATACAGCTTGTCGAAATCCTCGGGCCGGATCAGATCCCCCACCTTGAGAGGCGTGCGCTGGTCTCCATCCAGCTTGAACATGCCGTCCAAAGTGTTGTTGGTGTCCTGGTGCTCCGTAAGCAGGTGAACCTTGTAGTGCGAGAACCTCTCTTCACCTTCAACCGCGTCCAGGAACGGCTGCTTCGAGAAGTGGTACACGTAGTCGAAGCCGATGGAGACGGTCTGCTCGGTGGCACCCGGCATCTCCGTGCCCTCGCTGTCCATCACCGGAATGAACTTGAAAGAACCACCCGGCGCTTTCAGCGCATCCAGGAAAACGTTGTCGAACTGCTCCTTGCTGATCACCTGGTCAGTGGTGATGGCCTCGCCCTCTTTGCCCAGCGTCATGGCATCGGGCACTTCTTCACCGTCCTTGTTCAGAACCGCCGTGATCTTCACGAAGGAAGGTGCGTGCGCCGGGTTGGTACCGTTGAAGATGCCCGCACCGACAGGCTTGTTGTTGTCGTGGATGGCCTGCTGGACCAACTGGTGCGGGGCGTAGTCCGGCGGGGTGGGGGGCGGCGTGGTGGCCGGCGGATTGGTCGGGGATGCCGAGTCGTCACCGTTCTTGCTCTGCTCGCCGTCTTCTCCCTTGGTATCTTCGCCCTTGGTGCCGTCACCTTTGGAGTCGGCACCGTCGTGCTTGCCATCGTCCTTGGCGGAGTCATTCTCCCCGTCGTGGCTGGCTTGCCCATCGTCGCTGGTTTGATTGCCGTCGCCGTGGTCGCCATTACCGTGGTTGCCGTCGCTGCCGGTTTCGCCGGTTCCGGTTTGGGAACCGCCAGTCTGGGCGCCGCCGGTTTGGGACCCACCCGTTTGTGTGGTGTCACCCGTACTCGGGTTGCTCGTGGCAGGGTTGCCTGTATCCGATCCACCGCCCACGTTCTGGGGATGTGTCTGGCTGGCGTCGCCTTGGCCACTGGTATTCTGAGCGGGGGGCTGACCGCCGCTCTGGCTACCCTGAGTCGGGGCGGTCGTCTGTTCGCTGCCACCCTGGCCGCTCGGAGTCTGCGGCGCCGTCTGGCTTTCGCTACCCTGGCCGCCTGCATTCTGGGAAGGCGCCTGGCCGTTGCTGGCTTGGCCACCCTGTCCTTCGCCGGTGGTGGAACCACCTTTATCCGAGGCGCTCCCTTTATTGCTGTCCGAACCGGAGGTCGAGTCGGATCCGCCGGCTGAGCCGGAACCCGAAGCAGAACCCGAGGTCGATTCAGAGTCCGAGCCCGTCACGGGCTTGTTCTCCGAGCCTGAACCATCTGCGCCGGGTTTGCCGCCTGCGGGCTTGGTGCCTTCACCGCTGTTTGTGCCTTGGTTGGACGTTTGGCCCGTACCGGAAGGCGAACCCGCGTTCTGGGTGGTTCCGTTACCCTTGTCGTTTCCGGAATGCTGACCGCTCGTGTTGTTCGGGCCCGTACCGTTATTGGCCGTGCCGGTGCCTCCGTTTGCTCCCGTGTTTGCGCTGCTACCCGTGCTGGAACCCGTATCGGAGCCGGTGCTTGAGCCCGTACCAGAGCCGGAGCCTGCACCCGTCTGGGAACCCGCCTCATGACCCGTGTTGCCGCCTTCACCGGAAGAGGCGCCTGGGTTGCCGCCGGGGGCAGGGGTTTCGGGGGTCTTGATGACGACAGTCTGCTCGACAGTGTTCGGTGCAGCGGTGCCCTTGGCATCCTGCACGGGAAGGAAGCTGAAGGAGCCGTCGCTCTTGGATGCGTTCCAGAAGATCCGCTCGAAATCGGCACGTGAGATGACCTGGCCGACGGTGATCTCCTCACCGTTCTCCAGGGTCATCAGACCGTTTGTACCATTCTTGCCGCGGATGGCGGTGATGCGGATGAACTCCGGGGTTTCTTCGGCGTTGTTGCCATTGAAGACGTTGGCGCCAATGGCCTTGTTCTCGTTGGAGCCATAGTTCAGAGAGCGGGTATTGGCCGGATCGGTAGCGCCAGCTCCCCCAACATTGCCGGAACCACCCGCACCACCTGCACCACCTGCACCACCTGCACCACCTGCACCACCTGTATTGCCTGAAGTACCAGCGCCACCAGTACCACCAGCCGTGCCAGAGCCGCCAGCATTGCCAGAACCCGCAGCACCACCGGCAGCATCGGAGCTACCCGAAGTGCCAGTACCTCCTGCTGTGCCAGTACTGCCGGAACCACCTGCAGCGTCAGAGCTGCCAGCTGCACCGGAACCGCCCACATTGCCAGAGCCAGCAGCATGGGAGCCTCCTGAAGAACCGGAGCCACCCGAAGCGCCGGTACCACCCGCAGCACCAGAACCGTTCGCAGCACCAGAACCGTTCGCGGCGCCCGCATTACCCCCAGCGCCGGTGCCACCAGCGCCTGCACCCGAGCTCGAAGCAGCGCCTGAGCCGGATCCTGCAGCTGCGCTGGTATCAGCGCCCGAACCTTCGCCTGAACCGCTGCCCGTTTGTTCGTTGCCACGGTTCCCTTGTGCATTACCGTCGGCAGCCGATCCTTGCTGCCGTCCAGTGCCGGAGGCGAGGTGGGCAGACCCAGCCGAACCCGAGGATTTGCTGCCACCGCCACTACCGCCACCACCCAGGGCGGCAGCAAGGGCCACGGTACCCAGGACGGCACCTGCCGTCAGCAGGGTACCGGAGGCCATGCCAGCAGCTCCCATACCGGCAGCGCCTGCACCGGCAACTCCCACGCCCGCGGCGCCTGCGCCAGCAGCCCCTGCGCCCGTAGCGCCTGCACCGGCTGCGCTTGCACCGGCCGCGCTTGCACCGGCTGTCCCAGCACCAGCAGCGGAGGCAGACGATGCGCCTGCCGCTGCTTCGGCTGCAGCGCCCGTCATGGAAGATCCGCCGGTGACGGATGCCGTGCCACCCATGGCATCGGTGGCTGCGGCTGCTTCATCGCCGGTGGGCAGCCATGCGGCATCGTCGTCATCGTCCTCGTTGTTCTCATAGCGCCGGGCAATCTCGGCCACGCCAGCGGCAGCAAGCTGCTTGCCGTCGGCAGCCTCGTCGCCCGTCAGCGCCAGCATGCTGTGGGCATGGTGCGTGGCCGTCGTCGGGCGTGCCTGTGCGGACGCAGTGTGCGTCGGCACGGGTTGGGTCATGTCGGTCGATTGCTTGGTCATCGGGGCGGTCTTTCAGGAAAGGAAGTCCGTTGACCGGCGCGATGGCGACATCAGGCATCGTGCCGGAGTTATCTGCACGCTGCATGATGTGTGTCTTCAGGAATCGGCGGTAGAGGCTATCGGCCGATTGGTCGAGGGGGCAGGATGGGTGGCTGCACGTTCAGGCAGGTTGCCTGAATAGGCAGAACAGGACGCCTGTGGCCAGCCCGGCAGAGTGCCGCTGGCCGTTCTTCAGGCGGGGGAGGGCAAGGGTAAGAGGTGGTGGCGTTCAGGCCTGGTTGGCATCGTTCAGCAGCCGTGGGGCGCTACCGTCATGTCCGGCCACCTCCACAGTGTCCAGGTAGCAGGCCCACAGGGCACAGGCGATGACCGAAAACACCACCGGCAGGACCAGCAGGAAGATGGGTGAGGCAAAGGGCAGGGCCGGGGCACCGCTCAGCACCTGCGTCACCAGGGCCACGCTGATCAGGAAGACCAGCAGGCAGAGGGCGTGGCAGACGAAGGCCAGCGCGTTGCGCCCGACGGCCACGGCCGAGAACACCACCGACTTGAGCAGCGGCAGCCCGTGCAGGCCGGCAAAGATGGGCGCATACCACAGCAGCAGGTAGCAGGGCACGGTGATGACGGCCATTGTCATCATCGACTGGAACACCGGCATGATGAGGTTGCTCATGGCCTCGGCGTCGGGGACCTTGTTGGCCGGCATCTGGCTCAACGTGTCGAACATGGCTGCCACGGCATCCTGATAGCCCGACAGCCAGGCTGCGCCCGTGTCGATGGCCAGGCTGAGCAGGCCCAGCTGGGCCACGACCAGCAGCGCCCGGCGGTTGCCCTGCGCCCAGCCGAAGAAGACGCGGGCGTTGAAGATCTGCGTGAAGGGGCGGGTGCCGAGTTCTGGCAAGACGGCGCTCTGTGCGGCCACAGGCGTGTTGCTGCCGGGCGGAGCCAGCTGCCGCAGGATGGCAAGGTAGCCCACCAGCAGCACGGGCACCACCAGCTTGGCCAGCACCAGGCCGACGATGCCCAGGATCCCGAACAGGTTGCTGGCGGTGATCAGCATCAGCATGAGCAGCAGCAGCGGCAACGGAGCCCGCCCCAGCAGTCCGAAGCCGCGCTTGAGCCAGTACCAGCCATGGCTAGCGGGTACGCGGTGGACCTGGATGCCGCTGGATGTCGTCTGTCCGGCCATGTCAGTGCAGCTCTCCCGAAAGCGTGCGACGATCCGTCAGGATCCGCTCGAAATGGGTGGGATCCTTGGGCTGCAGCATGGCGGCCTCGCGGGGCAGCAACAGGTCGTAGAGGCGCGACAGCCAGAAACGCAGGGCTGCGGCCCGCAGCGCCATGGTCCAGCCCCGGCGCTCGATGTCCTGCAGGGGGCGCACGCTGCGGTAGCCGGCCAGCAGGGCCTCGGTGCGTGCCGGGTCCAGATGGGCGTCGTCGGCCGACAGGCACCAGTCATTGCAGACCACGGCCAGGTCGAACAGCCAGGTGCCGTGGCAGGCGAAGTAGAAGTCGATGACGCCGGGAGTGGATGGCGTGGTGAACAGCACGTTGTCGCGGAAGCAGTCCGCGTGGACGGCCGAGGCGGGCAGCTCCTGCCATTCGGACGTGGCCATCCAGGCCTGCTGGGCAGCCAGCTCGTCCTCGGCCAGGGCCAGCTGGGCGGGCGCAAGCTTTGGACGCAGTTCCTTGATGGCCTGGGGCCACCAGCCCGGGCCGCGCACGTTGGCCGGGGCCGGTCCGAAGTCGGCGGCCGCCAAGTGCATGCGGGCCAGCAGCGCGCCCATGGCCTGACAGTGTTCCGGCGTGGTGTCCACCACCGACTTGCCGGTCAGCCGCGTGACCAGCGTGGCAGGCTTGCCGTTGAGCATGCTGAAAAGCTGCCCCTGGCGGTTGGCCAGCGGGGCCGGGCAGGGAATGCCGCGGCGGGCCAGATGCTGCATCAGCTCCAGGTGGAAGGGCAGCTGCTCGACAGGCAGCCGCTCGACCAGGGTGAGGACCCAGCGACCCTTGGCCGTGTCGACGAAATAGTTGGTGTTCTCGATGCCCGAGGCGATGGGCTCGATGGTCAGCAGCTCGCCGGCATCGTACTGGGCCAGCCAGTCCTTGAGCTGCTGATCGGAGACGACGGTGAAGACGGCCATGGGGCGGATCCGGGGGTGGGGTGGGGATGCGCCGATTCTAACCGTGTGACGGAATGCCCCGTCGGTTCGGTCGGACGGTGTCGGCCGGGTCCGACGGATCAGAGCTGCAGGTTCAGCTGCCGTTCCTCGCTGGTGGCATAGAAGCCGCGCTGCTGGTAGAAGTCGAAGATGGCGTTGACCACCTCGTCCGGATCGTCGATGACGCGGATCAGCTCCATGTCGGCGGCCGAGACGGTGCCATGGGCCACCAGCGTGTCGTTCATCCAGTCCAGCAGGCCCTTCCAGAAGGTCGAGCCCACCAGAATGACCGGAATGCGCCGTCCCACCCGGGTCTGGATCAGCGTGAGCACTTCCATCAGCTCGTCCAGCGTGCCCCAGCCGCCGGGCGCGGCCACGAAGGCAGCGGCGTACTTGGCAAAGGCCACCTTGCGCGGGAAGAAGTGCCGGAAGTGCAGGGACACGTTCTGGTAGGGGTTGTCGTGCTGTTCGTTGGGCAGCTCCATGTTGAGGCCCACCGATGCCGAGGCGCCGGCAAAGGCCCCCTTGTTGGCGGCTTCCATCAGCCCCGGGCCGCCGCCCGAGATGACGGCGAAGCCTGCGTCGGAGAGCTTGCGCGCCAGCGTCTCGGTCTCCTTGTACCAGCGGTGGTCGGGCTTGATGCGGGCGCTGCCGAAGATCGAGACGGCCGGGCGGATGTCCGCGAGCGCCTCGGTGGCCTCGACGAACTCTGCGATAATGCCCAGCACGTGCCAGGACTCTCTTGCCTTGATGGCGGTCGCTCGCTCGCTGGGCATCATGTTGCTCAGCTTGGGCGTATTGGGGATTGCTTTCAGGATGTTCTTGACCATGGGTCCCGGGTTCTTTTTGCTGCTTTTCTCTCCGTACCGGGCGGTTCCGGAGGCAGGCGTGGCTGTCTTTGCTGGTTCCGAGCGTATCAGACTCCGGCCGAGCGGCCGGCTTTGCCCCCGGGCGCGGCCCTGTTTCCGTCAGACCGACGTTTCCCGATGACCGACACCCAGACCCTGCTGCTGGTCGATGGCTCCAGCTACCTGTTTCGCGCCTATCATGCCCTGCCGGACCTGCGCAACAAGGCGGGCGAGCCGACCGGCGCCATCCATGGGATGGTCGGCATGCTGCGTCGGCTGCGCGACGACACCCGGCTGCACGGCGGGGCCACGCTGGGCGCAGTGATCTTCGATGCGCCGGGGCGCACCTTCCGCGACGACCTGTACGAGCACTACAAGGCCAACCGCAGCCAGACGCCCGAGGCGCTGGTGGCGCAGATCGCTCCCATCCATGAACTGACGCAGGCGCTGGGCTGGCCGCTGCTGGTGGTGCCGGGCATCGAGGCCGACGACGTGATCGGCACGCTGGCAACCCGCGCGCGCGCCGCAGGCATGCGCACCGTCATCTCCACCGGCGACAAGGACCTGGCGCAGTTGGTCGATGACGAGACCCTGCTGGTCAACACGATGACCCGCGACGGCGTGCCGCCCACGGTGATGGATGCTGCCGGCGTGCGCGACAAGTTCGGCGTCGATCCAGGGCAGATCATCGATTTCCTGACGCTGACCGGCGATGCAGTGGACAACGTGCCGGGCGTGGACAAGGTGGGCCCCAAGACGGCGGCCAAGTGGCTGAACGAATACGGCTCGCTGGATGCCATCCTGCAGCACGCTGACGAGATCAAGGGCAAGGTGGGCGAGAACCTGCGCGCAGCACGCGACTGGCTGCCGCGCGGCCGCGAGCTGGTGACGGTGCTGCGCGATGCCGACCTGAGTGCCTGGGTGGGCGGTGTGGAGACGCTCAAGCTGCGCCCCGAGGATGAGGAGGCGTTGCTGGGGCTGTTCGATCGCTGGGAGCTGCGCACCTTCGCACGCCGGCTGGTGGCCGATCGGCAGCGACGCGAGGCGGGCACGGGCCACGTCGGCGGAACGGCGGGTGCGGCTGTGGGTGAGGGGGCGTCAGCCGGCGAGGGCGCGTCCGGACATGCGTTGGCCGGGGCGGGCGCTGCAGGCGGCCGCTTGGGACGTGGCGCGCAGGGCGGCGGTGCAGGCACCGGGGGAACGTCGGGACTTGAAACCCTGCCTGGCGGCATCGGCCACTTCACGCGTGACGGCATCGTGCTGGAGGCACCGCCGGCAGGCGAGCTGCAGGCCGAGACGGTGACCACGCGCGAGGCGCTGGATGCGTGGCTGGCGCGCGTGCAGGCGGCCGACCGGGTGGCCATCGACACCGAGACCACCTCGCTGGATCCGCATGCCGCGCGGCTGGTGGGCCTCTCGCTGGCCGTGACGCCCTGGCAGGCCTGCTACATCCCGGTGGGGCACAACTATGCGGGCGTGCCCGAACAGCTGCCGATGGACGAGGTGCTGGCGGTGCTGAAGCCCTGGCTGGAAAGCGATGCGCCGCAGAAGGTGGGCCAGAACATCAAGTACGACATGCACGTGCTGGCCAACCACGGCATCACGCTGCGCGGCGTGGTCGATGACACGATGCTGGAATCCTACGTGCTGGAGGCGCATCGCACCCACGGCATGGACGCACTGGCCGGGCGCCACCTGAACCGCACCACCATTACCTACGAGGAAGTGGCGGGCAAGGGCGCCAAGGCCATCGGCTTTGACCAGGTGGCGCTGGACGTGGCTACCACCTATGCGGCCGAGGACGCTGACGTGACGCTGCAGCTGCACCACACGCTGTGGCCGGCCATCGAGGCCAGCGAACGGCTGCGCCACATCTACCGCAACATCGAGATGCCCACGCTGCAGGTGCTCTATGACATGGAGCGCCACGGCGTGCTGCTGGACCGCGACCGGCTGCGGGCACAGTCGCAGCAGCTGGCCGAACAGCTGCAGGAGCTGGAAAAGCAGGCGCACGAACTGGCGGGCCAGCCCTTCAACCTGGGATCCACCAAGCAGCTGGGCGAGATCCTCTTCGAGCGGCTGGGGCTGCCGGTGGTGAAGAAGACCCCGGCCGGCAAGCCATCCACTGACGAGAGTGTGCTGGAGAAGCTGGCGCTGGACTACCCGCTGCCCAAGGTGCTGCTGCAGTGGCGGGGCCTGGCCAAGCTGAAGTCCACCTACACCGACAAGCTGCCGGAGATGGCCGACCCGCAGACCGGGCGCGTGCACACCACCTATTCACAGGCCGTGGCCATCACCGGCCGTCTGGCCTCCAGCGACCCGAACCTGCAGAACATCCCGGTGCGCACCCCGGAAGGGCGACGCATCCGCGAAGCCTTCATTGCGCCGCCGGGCCACCGGATGATGTCGGCCGACTACTCGCAGATCGAGCTGCGCATCATGGCGCACATCTCGCAGGATGCCGGACTGCTGAAGGCCTTCGCCGACGGCGAGGACGTGCACCGCGCCACCGCATCCGAAGTCTTCGGCGTGCCGATTGCAGAGGTCAACAGCGAGCAGCGCCGCTATGCCAAGGTGATCAACTTCGGCCTCATCTATGGCATGAGCGCCTTCGGCCTGGCCGCCAACCTGGGCATCGAGCGCGGTGCGGCACAGGCCTACATCGACCGCTACTTTGCGCGTTATCCCGGCGTGGCCGCCTACATGGAGCGCACCCGCGCCCAGGCTCGTGAACAGGGCTACGTCGAGACCGTGTTCGGCCGCCGGCTGTGGCTGCCCGAGATCGGATCATCCAACATGGGCCGCCGCCAGATGGCCGAGCGCGCCGCCATCAATGCCCCCATGCAGGGTACGGCCGCCGACCTCATCAAGCTGGCGATGATCGATGTGCACGCCTGGTTGCGACGCGAGAACCTGGGCGCCCGCCTGGTGATGCAGGTGCACGACGAACTGGTGCTGGAAGTGCCCGACGCCGAGGTGGAACGCCTGAAGACCGACCTGCCAGCCCGCATGGCCGGCGTGGCCCAGCTTTCGGTGCCGCTGCTGGCCGAAGTGGGGGTGGGCGAGAACTGGGAGCAGGCGCATTGAGCGTCTGATCGTTTGATTTCGGGCGGGGATCGTAGATCATGGGTAAGCATAAATTCTATTCCGAAAGGGCGTCTGGAAGAGCGCGAAGTATTGGGTTTGATGAACTAAAGGAGCTGTTCAGCTACGAGGTTCAAGAGCTGAAGCGTTGTGGCTACCTAGATCAGTATTTCGGGGGTGATTCAAACGATGGCGTGGGGGAGCATGGTCTTGATCCGTCATTTCGTGTTTTTGCCAGTCTTGGAAAGAAGGGGCTTTGGCCGCTTGGTGACATGAGCGGTTATGTGTCTGATGGTGACTTATTCGACATTATTGAATACTTGTTCAATCATGTTTCTAGGCCGGTTTACGACTCAAATGGTTTTTTTTGTGGTGATTATGACGGAGAGGCCGGAAGAGAGTATTTTATATCGAGAATGAGAGAAGTTTTGCGTCGGTATTGCGATGGGTTTGAGCTATCCGAGACTGGCGATGTTTTGTCCTTGGTTCCCGAGGGTTTGGAGTCGTTATTTGATGCTGACATCAATCATCCGGATAAAAATAATGTTGGGAAGAGGGTTTTGGCGGCAAAATTGCTTTTCAGGATGCGCGACAAGGAGGCGGGTTCTTTTCAAAACAGAAAGAATGCGGTTAGGGAGTTGGCGGATGTCTTGGAGTTCTTGATTAAAAAATCTCAAGAAAAGATTCTTCATAAAGAAGATGAGAGGGATCTTTTCGAGATTGCGAACAGATTTGGTATTAGACACCATAATATAGATCAGAAAACAGATTATGACAAGGATGTTTTCTTAAGTTGGATTTTTTATTACTATCTGGCAAGTATTCACGCCTGTGTTCATCTCTTGAAGCGAAAGGGCGTTTTTCAGTCTTGTGAGCAGGGGCGTGAAGAAAAGAGGTGACAAGGCATGAATTCCTTTATCGAACATCTGCTGACACAGCCGGAAGGCAAGACGCTGGAGTTCAAGCGTGACCTTTCATCACCCCGGAACCTGCTGAAGACATTGGTGGCCTTTGCCAACTCGGCCGGAGGAGTCGTGCTGATCGGTGTGGCAGATGACCGGACGGTGATCGGTCTGGAGCAGCCGCTGGATGATGAGGAGCGGCTGGACAATCTGATCGGTGATGCCATCGCCCCCCGGCTGGTGCCCAATGTGGAAATACTGAGCTGGCAGGACAGGAGCATCCTGGCCGTGGAGGTCTTTCCGGGTAGCAATCGGCCTTATTACCTCAAGTCGGAAGGGCAGCCAGACGGCGTTTATGTTCGCCTAGGGTCCAGCAATCGACAGGCGGGATCAGCGCTGGCAGCCGAGTTGCGGCGTACCTCCGAAGGCATCGTGTTCGACGAAATGCCGATGCCGGACCTGGGGCCGGATGATCTGGACATCCAGGCAGCACAGCGTCTGTTCAGTGATCGGCGAAAGCTGGATGAGCAGGCGTTGCTGAGCCTGCGTGTCCTGGTGCGTGACCAAGGCAGGTTGGTACCCAGCAAGGGCGGCATGCTGCTGTTCGGGAAGGATCGAGGCGCCTATTTCCCAGATGCCTGGGTGCAGTGTGGCCGGTTCATCGGTGTCGACAAGGCGCATATATTCGATCATGCCGAGATCCATGCAAGCCTGCCTGATTGTGTCGAGCAGGTCATGCTGTTTCTGAAAAAGCATGCCATACGCGGTGCGGATTTCTCGAACGTCCGGCGTCAGGATGTCTGGAGCATCCCGTTGCTGATACTGCGTGAAGCCGTCACCAACGCCTTGGTTCATGCCGATTATTCGCACCCTGGTGCACCGATACGGGTGGCCTTCTTCGATGATCGGATCGAAGTTGAGAGTCCGGGCATCCTGGTGCCGGGTATGACCATCGAGGAAATGCGCCAGGGGGTTTCCAACCTGCGCAATCGCGTCATTGCCCGGGTATTTCGTGAGTTGGGCCTCATCGAACAATGGGGCAGTGGCGTGCGTCGGATGTTCCGGGAGGCCAGCGAGCTTGGCTTGCCCGAGCCGGTGATCGAAGAGATCGGCATGCACTTGCGGATCACCGTGTTCATTGGCCAGAATCGACTGATGAAGACCCCAGCGAAGTCAGGGGTAGAGTCAGGGGTAGAGTCAGGGGTAGAGTCAGGGGTAGAGTCAGGGGTAGAGTCAGGGGTAGAGTCAGGGGTAGAGTCAGGGGTAGAGTCAGGGGTAGAGTCAGAAGATGGGCCTTCTGTGAGCTGGCGGGTTCTACATGTCCTGAAGGAAGGTGCCCCGCTGTCCAAGATCGAGATCGCCAAGGCCTTGGGGCGTACCCGACCCAATCGATACCTGGATGAGTCGATGCGCCGACTGATTGCTGCCGACGAGGTGGCCTATACCTTGCCGGAAAAACCGAACAGTCGCCTGCAGAAGTATCGACTGACCGAGAAAGGCAAGGCACGTCTGTCCAGAATGGGCAATGAATGACGCCATCCTGGCCGGCTTCAGCGCCGGGCTCAGTCTCGTTCTGGCTATTGGCTCGCAGAATGCGTTTGTGCTGCGGCCGCGTTTTGCTGCGCCCCGTGTCTGACGTCAGCGCCGTTCGTGCGTGGCCTCAGGTTCCGCAGAAAGTCATGTATTCCCGGCTGTCCTTCGGAACCTTCTGATAGGCCCGAATATTTGATTCGGGGTCGAATGGGCGCTGCAGGACGGATAGCAGTGCGTTGAAGGGCTGCATGTCGCGTGCTTCGGCGGCTTCCAGGGCGGCTTCGACAAGGGCGTTGCGGGGGATGACGAACGGGTTGGCTGATTTCATCCGTGCGGCGGTTTCCTGTCGGCTCTGTGCCTGCTCATCAAGCCGCGCATGCCAGCGGGTTTTCCAGGCAGAAAAGGCCTCGGTGGAAAACAGGGGTTCGGTGCCATCCAGATCGTGGCCATCCTGGCCGTCCCTATCCAGCGTGAGGCGCACGAAGGTGTTGGTGTAGTCGGCTTCGTGATTCAGCATCAGCTGCAGCAGGTCGACGGCCAGCAGCTGGTCGCTGGCGGGCACTTCTGCATCCTGCGGGGAGAAAAGGCCCAGCTTCTGGCACATGCGCCGGGTGTAGCAGGCCTCGAACTGGCTGGCGAAGGCGTACAGTTCCTCCTTGGCCATGTCGACGGCTTCGTCCTGATCGTCACTGAAGAGCGGCAGCAGGGTCTCGGCCAGCCGGGTCAGGTTCCAGTGCGCGATGGGGGGCTGGTTGCTGTAGCGGTAGCGGCCCTGATGGTCGATCGAGCTGAAGACAGTATCCGGATCATAGGTGTCCATGAAGGCGCAGGGACCATAGTCGATCGTCTCGCCGGCAATGGCCATGTTGTCGGTGTTCATCACGCCGTGGATGAAGCCCACCGACTGCCACTGCGCCACCAGGGCGACTTGGCGTGCGATGACCCGGCGCAGCATCAGCCGGTAGGGGTTGAGCTGCGGATTCTCAGCGGTTTCGGTGTGGATGTCCGGAAAATGCCGTTCGATGGTGTAGTCGGCAAGCGCCTTCAGCGCGGCGACGTCCCGCAGGGCTGCAGCATACTGGAAGGTGGCGACCCGGATATGGCTCTGGGCGGTTCGGGTCAGCACGGCCCCGGTTTTCGGTCCGCGACGATGGATGCGGTCGCCCGTGGTGACGACCGCGAGACTGCGCGTCGTCGGGATGTGCAGCGCGTGCATCGCTTCGCTGATCAGGTATTCGCGCAGCATCGGTCCCAGCGCCGCCTTGCCGTCGCCCTGGCGTGAATAGGGCGTTTGTCCGTTGCCTTTCAGCTGGATGTCGATGCGTTGCCCATCCGGCGTGATCTGCTCGCCGATCAGGGTGGCCCGCCCGTCGCCCAGCATCGCAAAATGCCCGAACTGATGCCCCGCATAGGCTTGCGACAGCGGCCGGGAACCCTCGGGGAAGCGGTTGCCCGAGAAAAAGTCGGCGGCCTCCGCCATCAAGGGGCTGTCATCCGACCATGGCGTTGGCGTTGCCGGATGGGCGGCTGAACCGGCACAGGCACCGGCGCCGGCATCAGGCGCAGTGGTGTCTTTTGGCAGCAGCAGCCCCAGTTCACGGGCCAGCGGCTGGTTGAAGAGCAGAACCTGGGGCTTGGGGAAGCGGGCGGGCTGAGCGTCCGAGAAGAAGGCCTGAGGCAGCGAGCGATAGCTGTGGGACAGGTTCCAGTGCAGGGTCGTGGGTTTCATGCGGGCGGAGAAGGGCTGGCTTCAACGTTCAACGGCAACACCTCGCCCTCAGATGGGGCGTTGCCCTGGAAAAGACCAGACACTACCAGAATCCGAGGCCACGAGGACTGTGCTTCCATTGCCGTCGCCTGTTCCTGTGGAGTGGGTATGCCTGCGCCGTCTGGTCAGGATCAGACCGCCGATCAGACCCAGGGTCCGATTCTCCAGGCTCGGAAACGAAGAGCTTGACAAGCGTGTTCTGGGTACGGTAAAAAACCGTACCTCAGGAGGAAGGCCCATGCAGACTACCGCCCGTTTTGACCTGAAGATCGACGCACAAGAGAAGGACGTGATCGCCAAGGCGGCAGCCTTGATGGGGACGACCATGGCCGCCTTCGTGCGTGTGGCGGCCAAGGAGAAGGCGCAGGAGCTGCTGGCGCGAGAGGCCCGCATCAGTCTTTCCCAGCGTGATTTCGAGGCCTTCACCCAGGCCCTGGACGGCGCTTTCAAGCCGAATGCCGCGCTGGAGAAAGCACTGACCGAAGCCCGGGAGAAGGTGCGTCGTGTTTGAAGAACGGGCGCTGGACACAGGGCTGCACGACCGTCGAGGTTTTGACTGCGGTGTTGATGCGCTGAATGATTACTTGCAGCGCTACGCCGATCAGCATCGACGACGAGGCGTCAGCTCGGTATTCGTATTGACGGACAGCGAGGATCCGGCCCGAATTCTGGGTTACTACACGTTGAGTGCGGCCGAGGTCGAGAGCAACGTGCTGAGCACCATCGAGCAGAAGCGCTTGCCACGATATCCAATCCCCTGCTTTCGGCTCGGGCGCTTGGCTATCGATCAACGGGAGCAGGGCCGAGGACTGGGGCGCTTGCTACTTGGCTGCGCGGTGGATCGTTGCCTGAAGGCTTGGGAGCAAGTGGCCGCCTATGCGTTGGTGGTGGACGCCAAGGACGACGCTGCGCAACAGTTCTATCTGCATCATGGCTTCATCGGTTTTTCCGATTCACCCATGAGCTTGTACCTTCCTTTGAGCGGTTTTTCTTTTTAATAAAGGGTTCGATAACATGTCGGCAACAGATTTTTTGTTTGCTTTAAGGGATTATATTGGCGTATTTGCTTTTCTTGTATCGATGGTTTCCTTGTTCTTCTCGTACAAGGCGGACAAACGAGCTTCCAAGGCTTATGCGTTCCAGGTTGAAAGAGATGAATACGAGTCTTTGAATAGAAGGTCTGCCAGGGTTGGTGTATCAATAATTAAAATGGACAATAATCATTATTTGCATTTTGAGAATAAGGGCGAGTGTACTGCCAGGAATGTTAGGGTGGATTTCCTTGGAAAAGAGAAGGATTATCATGATTTCGATAAAAAAATTCCTCGGAATTCTTTAAGAAAAGGTGATTATTTTAACATCCTTATACTCAGTCATCTAGGTTTTGATTTGGATGCTATTCGGGTCAAGGTGATTTGGGATGATGATTTGAAAAAGAATCGAGAGGAAGAGCTTCAGCCTTCTCGATAGTTCCTCCTGTTTATGAATTTTCTTGGGCTTCTTCCACCAGCCACTCCCGAAAGCACGTCAGGGCCGGCCGTTCGGCCTTGTGTTCGGGCACGATCAGATAATAGGCGCGTGAGCTGGGCATGCTCTGGGGGCAGGGGCTGATCAGGCTGCCGTTGGCCAGCTCCTGCTGGATCAGGAAGGGCGGGATCAGTGCCACGCCCAGCCGTTCGATGGCGGCCTGGGCCAGCATCGAGAACAGCTCCAGCCGCATGCCGGTCATGGCGCGGGGGGTGGTCACGCCGGCGGCGGCAAACCACTGTCGCCAGGCGTAGGGACGGGTGCTTTGCTGCAGCAGCGGCAGCTCGGCAATGGCCTCGGGCGTCATGTGCAGCTGCACGCCGGGCAGGGTGGGGCTGCATACCGGCACCGGGTATTCGTGCATCAGGAAATGTGCCTCGGTGCCCGGCCAGCCGGCATCGCCGAAGTAGATGGCGGCGTCGAAGCCGGTCTGGTCGAACAGGAAGGGACGTGTCTGGGTGTGCAGGTTCACGATCACCTCGGGCTGGCGGGCCTGGAAACGGCCCAGGCGTGGCAGCAGCCAGCGGGTGGCGAAGGTAGGCACGACAGCCAGGTCCAGCGTGCTGCCGGTGCCGTGCTGCGACATCACGGCCAGGGTGTCCTGCTCCAGGGCGTCCAGCCGGGGGCCGATCTGCCGGCTGTAGTCCTGTCCGGCCTCGGTCAGCTGTACACCCCGCCGGGTGCGCCGAAAGAGCGGCACGCCCAGGTAGTCCTCCAGCGCGTTGATCTGTCGGCAGACGGCGCTCTGGGTCAGCGCCAGTTCCTCGGCCGCCCGCGTGAAGCTTTCGTGGCGGGCCGCGGACTCGAAGGCAAGCAGGGCGTGGGTGCTGGGGATCTTCTTGCGCATGATGGGGTTGGGGGCTTGAGGCTGGGGCGAACGATCTCGGAGTTCCTGAATCGCACAGGTTACTGCATAAATGTCGTTTGAGGTGGCTTTTGTGGGTCGCTAGAATGCGCGCAAGGAATAATGAAAAGGAGACGACCCATGGCTTCCCATCGCGCCCCCTTCAACTGGGCTGACCCGCTGCTGCTGGATGCGCAGCTTTCCGATACCGAGCGCATGGTGCAGGACAGCGCCCGTGCCTACTGCCAGGACAAGCTGCTGCCGCGTGTGCAGGAGGCTTTCCGCCATGAGAAGACCGATGTGAGCATCTTCCGCGAGATGGGGGAGCTGGGCCTGCTGGGCCCCACCATCGCCGAGGAATACGGTGGCGCTGGGCTCAACTATGTCTGTTACGGGCTGATCGCCCGCGAGGTCGAGCGGGTCGATTCCGGCTACCGCTCGATGATGAGCGTGCAGGGCTCGCTGGTGATGGTGCCCATCGAGGCTTTCGGCACCGAAGAGCAGAAGCAGAAGTATCTGCCCAAGCTGGCCACGGGTGAGCTGATCGGCTGCTTTGGTCTGACCGAGCCCAACCATGGCTCCGACCCGGGCAGCATGGTGACGCGCGCCCGCAAGGTCGAGGGTGGCTACAGCCTGTCGGGGGCCAAGACCTGGATCACCAACAGTCCCATCGCCGATGTCTTTGTGGTCTGGGCCAAGGATGACGAAGGCCAGATCCGCGGCTTCATCCTGGAGAAGGGCTGGAAGGGGCTGTCGGCACCGGCCATCCACGGCAAGGTGGGTCTGCGTGCCTCCATCACCGGCGAGATCGTGATGGACGAGGTGTTCGTGCCTGAAGAGAATGCCTTCCCCGAGGTGCGTGGCCTGAAAGGTCCGTTCACCTGCCTGAACTCCGCCCGCTATGGCATTGCCTGGGGCGCGCTGGGGGCTGCCGAGGCCTGCTATGAGGCCGCCCGCCAGTACACGCTGGACCGCAAGCAGTTCAACCGGCCGCTGGCGGCCAACCAGCTCATCCAGAAGAAGCTGGCCGACATGGCGACCGAGATCTCGCTGGGCCTTCAGGCCGTGCTGCGTGTGGGCCGCATGAAGGATGAGGGCATTGCGCCGGTGGAAGTCACCTCCATCGTCAAGCGCAATTCCTGCGGCAAGGCGCTGGACATTGCCCGGATGGCGCGCGACATGCTGGGGGGCAACGGCATCTCCGACGAATACCCGGTGGCGCGTCATCTGGTGAACCTCGAGGTGGTCAACACCTACGAGGGCACGCATGACATCCATGCGCTGATCCTGGGCAGGGCCATCACCGGCATTGCAGCGTTTGCCAACTGATCGACCCTGGCATGCCAGAGGCGACTCGGTCCGGATGACGGGTCGTCGGTTTTTTCGGCCGGCCGCACGGCCTTGTTGGGAGTGTGCGGCAAGAACCAAAAAACATGAGGAGACTGATCATGGCGGGCGCGCTGTCACACATTCGCGTGCTGGACCTGTCGCGCATTCTGGCTGGTCCGTGGGCGGGGCAGATTCTGGCTGACCTGGGGGCGGATGTCATCAAGGTCGAGCGCCCGGGGCCCGGCGACGATACCCGAGGCTGGGGGCCGCCATGGATCAAGGATGATCAGGGGCAAGATACTTCGGTGGCTGCCTATTATCTGTGCGCCAACCGGAACAAGCGCTCCATTACGGTCGATATCACCCAGCCGGAAGGCCAGGACATCGTGCGTCGGCTGGCGGCGAAGTCCGACGTGGTGCTGGAGAACTTCAAGCTGGGCGGCCTGAAACAGTACGGACTGGACTACGACAGCCTGAAGGCCGTCAATCCGCGGCTGGTGTATTGCTCCATCACCGGCTTCGGGCAGGATGGTCCCTATGCGCCACGCGCTGGCTATGATTTCCTGATCCAGGGCCTGGGCGGGTTGATGAGCATCACCGGCCGGCCGGATGGAGAACCGGGCGCCGGTCCCATGAAAGTGGGCGTGGCGTTGACCGACATCCTGACCGGCCTGTATGCCACCAATGCCGTGCTGGCGGCGCTGGCCTGGCGCGAGCAAAGCGGTGAGGGACAGTACATCGACATGGCGCTGCTGGACGTGCAGGTGGCCTGTCTGGCCAACCAGGCCATGAACTATCTGGCGACCGGCAACAGCCCGCGCCGGATGGGCAATGCGCACCCCAGCATCGTTCCGTATCAGGATTTCCCCACGGCGGATGGCCACATGATCCTGGCCATCGGCAACGACGGTCAGTTTGCCCGCTTCTGCGAGGTGGCTGGAAGGCCTGAACTGGCGGCCGATGTGCGCTTTGCCACCAACCGTGCGCGGGTGGAAAACCGCGCCGAACTCATCCCGCTGTTGAACGAGATCACGGCAACCCGCACCACGGCTGAGTGGATTGGGCAGCTGGAGGCCCGTGCCGTGCCCTGCGGTCCCATCAATGGTCTGGCCGAGGTGTTTGCCGACCCGCAGGTGCAGGCGCGCGGTCTGGCCGTGACGTTGCCGCACCCCGAGGCCGGCGAGGTGCCGCTGGTGGCCAGCCCGATCCGACTGTCGAAGACCCCGGTGGAGTACCGCCGTGCGCCTCCTCTGGTGGGTGAACACACCGACGAGATCCTGGCCGATCTGGGGGTGGATGCGGCAGGCATTGCGGGGCTGCGGGAGCGGGGGGTGGTGTAGGGCCCCTGCGCTGCCGTGGGTTGCCTTGGCGCCGAACGCCATAAAACGGCGCCAGGACACTGATTGGCGGCAGCAATAAAAATATCTATAGCCTGAGCCAAGCACGCGCCATCCCGATACTCACCGATCGTCCGGGCTGGCAAAGCTGCGCAACCAAGGCTCCAGCCGGGCAAGGTCGAACGTGCCGGATTCCAGCATCTGCATCATGTCTTCATGGATCTGCAGTGCAGGGCGATGCAGGCGCCAGCCATTGATGCGCAGAAAGACATCCGTCGCCGCAAAGGCGATGCGCTTGTTGCCATCGATGAAGGGGTGATTGATGGCCAGGCTTTCCATCAATGCCGCCGCTTCGGCCACGATGTCCTCGTAGTAGCCCGTCTGCGGACGAAAAAGCGCCGACTCCAGCGCACCCGCATCCCTGAGCCCCGGGGTTCCCCCATAACGCTGCATCAGCACCCTGTGCAGGCCAAGTACATCGGCCGTTGTCAGGTAGTCGGTTGCCATGACCACCTACTTGGCCAGCTCTCGATACAACGCATCGAACTCGTCCAGACTGGCAGCAAAGGCCGACATGACGTGTCGCCGAGGGCGTTCCCTCTGTCTGCGATCAATGTAGTCGCGCAGTGCCTCATCCAGTATGGACTGAAACTGCCGGCCTTCGGCCTTTGCAATCTGGCGAAGCGCCGCCAGTACCTCGGGCGCAGCCTGGGAAGAAAACTTTTCGCGCACAGGGGAGTTCATGCAAGTAGCCATCATGATGAATCTGGAAACATCATGATGGATCAGCGTAGACACCCCCGTCAAGAGGACAACCCAAAAGTAGAGACTCCGGCTGGGAAAGTCCTGAGCATGTAGACCGCAGGCGGTACATTGCCCAGGGATTCACGGGGACGCTGTTCGTTGTAGTCAGTCAGCCAGGCATCGGCCTGCGCCTGAACCTGATCGACCGAATCGAACAGACACGTATCGAGCACCTCGGTGCGAAAGCTTCGGTTGAAGCGTTCGATGAAGGCGTTCTGGTTGGGCCTGCCGGGCTGGATGAACATCAGCCGGATGCCCTGATCCCGGGCCCAGTCCACGAAGGTATGCGAGGTCATCTCTGGACCGTTGTCCAGCCTGATGGCCTCGGGCTTGCCGTAGACTTCCACGAGTTCCTGCATGACCCGCACCAGCCGCGGGGACGAGATGGAGCTGCCACATTCGATGCGCAGCCCCTCCCGGTTGCCTTCATCAATGATGTTGAGCGTGCGAAATGGCCGACCGTCGTAGAGCGTATCGCGCATGATCAATCTTTGGCGCGATGGGCGAAGGTGCAGTACGGCACTTGGAAGGATGCAGCGTCGGCGCTTGGTTGCAACGAGAAAACGTTGCGGGATGACGCCAAGTAGTGTGTCCTGCTTGAGGCGGGGAGGGACGCAAGGACGGTGCTGTGCCGGTCGAGGCAAGCGTTCTGGTGGGCGCGACTGTCGGGCTTCAACGGTGTTTTACATGTCGGGGCATCTGTCATCTGTCACAATCGAAGACTGGTTTCTGACCCGATGGGAGAGAGTTTGATGGGTGTTCATTCCATGATCAAGGTACGCCGCCTGCTGGGTGCACCGCTGGCTGCGGCTTCGCTGTCACTGGGTGTGGCGCTGGCCGGGACGGTGGGGCTGCCGGGCACGGCACTGGCGCTGGATCTGTCGTCGATCACGCAGACTGATGCGTCGGCGGCGGTGAAGGCGGCGCTGCAGAAGGGGGCGGAGTCGGCGGTGGCCAGTCTGGGCAAGGCCGATGGCTTTCTGGGCAACCCGGAGGTGAAGATCCCGCTGCCGTCCAGTCTGCAGAAGCTGGAGAAGGCGGCCAAGCTGATGGGCAAGCAGAAGGATTTCGAGGCGCTGCAGGTGAACATCAACCGGGCGGCCGAGGCGGCGGTGCCGGAGGCGAAGACGCTGCTGCTCAATGCCATCAAGGGCATGTCGGTGAAGGATGCCAAGGGCATCCTGGCGGGCGGCGATGATTCGGTGACGAGCTTCTTCCGTGAGAAGACCTCGAAGGAGATGTACCAGAAGTTCCTGCCGATCGTGACGCAGTACACGGGCAAGATGGGGCTGGCGAAGCAGTACAACTCGCTGGCCGGGCAGGCGTCCAAGCTGGGGGTGGTGAAGTCGGACGACGCGAAGATCGAGAGCTATGTGACCAACAAGGCGATGGATGGTCTGTACAAGATGATCGCGGCGGAAGAGAAGTCGATTCGTGCGGATCCGGTGGGTACGGGTTCGGCCATCCTGAAGAAGGTGTTTTCCAAGTAAGGTCTGACATCTTTTGAAATCTGGGGCCTTCTGTCAGGGCTGCCAGGTGAGCCGGAAGCCCGGGCAGGTCGATGAGATGACCTGTCCGGGCTTTCTGTTTTTGCAGTGGGGTTGCGTGGTGGCCGGTCTGTCGGGCTGGGCCTTCCATCGGGCGGTGTGTGCGAAGCGGTGAGGTTTGCGGGTAAAAATTCGCGGCAAAAGAACCCGCTTCCTCTGTGAATGGCCCCGATGTTCCCGATGATGAAGGTCTCTCCGGTTTTGCGTCGCCTGTCAGGGCGCTTCCATGCGTGCCGCTTCCTGTTCGCCCTGCCGTTGGCGGCGGGATTGATGACGGCTGCCATGCCTGCACAGGCGCAGGTTTACAAGTGCAAGGTGGACGGCAAGGTCAGCTACCAGGCGATGCCTTGCAGGGGGGAGGTCGAGGGGGAACTGAAGCTGGCTCAGGATGATGGGGTGGGCCGTGAGGGTGCCGCCCTGCGCAAGCTCTGGACGGGTCTGAAGGCCGGCATGAGCGTGGCCGAGGTGAAGAAACAGAGGTCCGGGCTGATGGTGCCCGAGCGGCCGAGCAGGCTGGTCAATGGCGCCGAGGGGCTGCTGGAGAAGGACATGAAGTTGGCCGGCGCCCTGTTCAAGGTGAAGTACTACTTCCTGGACGGTGGCTACTACCAGGTCATGGTGACGACGGACAACCCGTGGTTACGGGAAGACGACGAGATCCGGGCACTGTACGGGAAGCTGCAGCCGCAGGTGCTGAAGATGCTGGGCAAGGCGTCGAGTGAGGAGCCGCTGGAAATGCGGAACATCGGGCTGTGGGGGCGTACGGAGTGGACGGATGCCGATGGGAACCTGAAGACCTGGGTGTTCATAACGCCCGGGCCTCCCGGCCAGTCCATGCTGACGGTTGGTCATCGGCCGGACGGGGTGGCGGCGTTCAAGGATCTGCGCCAGCTCAGGAAGCCCTGAAAACGATGATGGGCTGGTTGCAGGCACCCGCTGCCTGTTCGGACAGTTCACGATGTTCCCGATGACGATGACGATGACGATGAAGAGCACGCCGGTTTCGTGCCGCCTTTCAGGGGGCTTTCCTGTGCGCGGCTTCCTGTTCGCCCTGCCGTTGGCGGCGGGATTGATGACGGCCGCCATGCCTGTGCAGGCGCAGGTCTACAAGTGCAAGGTGGACGGCAAGGTCAGCTACCAGGCGATGCCTTGCAGTGGGGAGGCCGAGGGGGCGCTGAAGCGGGCTCAGGATGATGGGGTGGGCCGTGATGTTGCCACCTTGCGCAAGCTCTGGACGGGCCTTGAGTCCGGCATGAGCGTGGCCGATGTGCTGGAGCGGGTACCCGGTGCAACGGCGCCCTCGAAGGTGGAAAGGATGGCCAATGGAGCCGTGGTGCTCCTGGAGAAGGACGTAAAGCTGGCTGGCACGACATTCAAGGGGCGGTATTACTTTCTGGACGACGGCTATCTCATGTTCGGTCTCGCGCCGGATGCGCCGGCGATGCGGAGCAATGGCGAGGTCCGGCATCTGTACGGAAAGCTGCAGCAGCTGCTGCTGAAGGTGCTGGGCGAGGCGTCGGATGAGGTGCCGCTGGAAGAGCGGAACGGCAGCCTGCAGGGGGAAACGAACTGGCGGGATGCCGCCGGCGACGAGAAGGCCTGGGTGTTTGTATCGCACGGGAATTTCGGCTGGTCCTTGCTGACGGCCGGATATCGACCGGAAGGGGCGCCGTTGTTCAAGGCGTCGTTCCCCCGAAAGCGGTGACGGGGCGGGTAGACGGTCCTGCGGGAATGTGGGGCGGTTTGCAGTTCTGATGCTCTGCTGCATGGCCGGGTGTCTGCCCGGAGATGGGCAGGCCGAATTGCAGTCAGTCTGTCAGGTCATGCCTTCCATCGGGCGGTGCATGCCGTGTGATGCGGTTTGCGGGTACAAATGCCGCGGCGAAAGAACTTGCTTCCTGTGTGGGTGTACTTCGATGTTCCCGATGACGATGAAAGCTACTGAGGTTTCCCTTCCTGCTTCGCGGCGTTTCTCTCTGCGTCACTTCCTGTCGGCCCTGGGGCTGGGGCTGGTGACGGCTGCAACGCCTGCGCAGGCGCAGGTTCACAAGTGCGTGGTGGATGGCAAGGTCAGCTACCAGGCGATGCCTTGCAGTGCAGGGGTGGATGCCGGTCTGAAGCTGCCCGGGAGTGCCGGGGCTGGCAACGCTGCTGCCTCGCCCCGGATGCCCTGGACGGGGCTGAAGGTCGGCATGACGGTGGCTGAAGTGCAGAAACAGGTCTCGGGCCTGACCCCGCCGCTGAAACCGGACTCTCTCATGAATGGTGCCCGGGAGTTGCTGGCCAAGGAGGTCAAGGTGGCCGGGGAGACGTTTCGGGCAGGCTACTACTTCCTGAAGGGCGGCTTATACCAGGTGAGCATGACGACGGAGCCGCTGGTGCGCGAGAGCGATGAGATCCTGGCGATGTATCCCAAGGTGCAGGCGCAGCTTCTGAAGGCGCTGGGCCCGGCGTCGGGTGAGGTGCCGCTGAAGGATCACGGTAGCGGTCTGCTGGGACGCACGCGCTGGGACGATGCCGCTGGCAATAACATGGCCTGGGTGACGGTGGGGCCGGCGTCTCGCCGCGGTAAGGCGCTGCTCACCTTCGGCTATCGGCCAGAAGGGGCTGTGCCGTTCAAGCCCATGTAAGCTGGCACGGGTCTGAGGAATATTCCACGGCCTGGCCGGGCTGACTTCGGGTTTTCCCTGAGTTTTGAGGTGGTTGCCCAGTCATTCACAGTATATATACCCCCACCTAATTACAATATGAGGAGTTTGATCTTTTCATTTTGTTAAGCAGGAGACTTCCATGAAGAGTCTGGGTGAATTCATCGTCGAGAAGCAGGCCGAGTACCCGCATGCGCGCGGCAATCTGAGCGGCATTCTGGCGGCGATCCGTCTGGCGGCCAAGGTCATCAACCGTGACATCAACCGGGCCGGTCTGGTTCACGAGATTCTGGGTGATGCCGGCGCCGAGAACGTGCAGGGCGAGCAGCAGAAGAAACTGGACGTGTTCGCGCACAAGACGATCAGCGCGGCCTTCTTTGCTCGCGACGACGTGGCAGGCTTTGCGTCGGAAGAGGAAGAGAACTTCATCGCCTTCGACAGCGAGAAGAACCGCAATGCCAAGTACATCGTGCTGACCGATCCGCTGGACGGTTCGTCCAACATCGACGTGAACGTGTCGGTGGGCACCATCTTTTCCATCTACCGGCGGGTGACGCCGGTGGGCACGCCGGTGACGCTGGAGGACTTCCTGCAGCCGGGCCGCGCGCAGGTGGCCGCGGGCTATGTGGTGTATGGTTCTTCCACGATGCTGGTCTACACCACCGGCAATGGCGTCAACGGCTTTACCTATGACCCGGGCATCGGCGTGTTCGCGCTGTCGCACGAGAATATCCGCATTCCCGAGGATGGCAAGATCTATTCGGTGAACGAGGGTCAGTACCTGAAGTTCCCGCAGGGCGTGAAGAAGTACATCAAGTACTGTCAGGAAGACCGCCCGTCCGAGGGCCTGCCGCTCACGTCGCGCTACATCGGCTCGCTGGTGTCGGACTTCCACCGGAACATGCTGAAGGGCGGCATCTACATGTACCCGCAGGGCAGCAACTATCCGAAGGGCAAGCTGCGCCTGCTGTACGAGTGCAACCCCATGGCTTTCCTGGCCGAGCAGGCCGGCGGCATGGCCACCGACGGTGAGCGCAACATTCTGGACATCCAGCCGACCGAGCTGCACCAGCGCAGCCCCTTCTTCGTGGGCTCGAAGAAGATGGTGGAGAAGGTGCACGACTTCATCCGGAAGTATCCGGACTGAGCATCGGGCCAGTGGGCGGACGGGGCACTTGGGTGCCCATCTGCACCGGACGCAGGCAGGGTGGTCAATCGTGGTTCACGCGATGGCCGCCCTGTCTGTTCTTGGGGGCATGATGCCCGAAAGCAGCCTTGGCGGGACTATTCGCCCTTGGCGACCGGTCGGGACGGATCGCTGATCCAGCCGCTCCAGGAGGGCGGATAGAGGCGGCTGCCGGGCAGACCGGCCAGTTCCATCGACAGCAGGTTGTGGTTGGCGGTGATGCCCGAGCCGCACTGCTGGATGATGTCTTCGGGCTTGCGGCCGGCCAGCAGGGTTTCCCATTCGTGGCGCAGCACTTCGGCGGGCTTGAAGCGGCCGTCGGGGCGCAGGTTCTGCGAGAGCGGCCGGTTGATGGCGCCGGGGATGTGGCCGGCCACGGGGTCCATGCTGGTGTCCTTGCCTTGGAAGCGCTCGGCGGGGCGGGCATCCACGACCTGGCTGTGGCCGTCCTGCAGGGCGGCCATGAGCTGGGCGGTGTTGAGCAGGGTGACGAGCGTCGGGCGCTCGGACAGGTGGCCGGGCGTGGCGGGCGCGGGGGCTTCGGTGGACATCGGGTAGCCGGCGCGCTGCCAGGCGGCGATGCCGCCGTCGAGCAGGGCGACATGACGGTGCCCCAGCCAGCGGGCCAGCATCCAGAGCCGTCCGGCCATGGCGCCGCCCTGGTCGTCGTAGACGACGAGCTGGGTGTCGTCAGAGAGGCCCAGTGCGGCCAGCTTGCCGCGCAGTGTCTCGCGGTCGGGCAGGGGGTGGCGGCCCAGTGAGGGATCATGACGGCCGCTGAGGTCGTCGTCGATGGAGAGGAAGTGTGCCGACGGGATGTGGCCTGCTTCCCAGGCGCGTCGGCCGGCCTGCGGATCGTCGAGCCGATGGCGGCAGTCGACGAGCACGCAGCGATCGATGGCGTGGGCCAGTTCTTCGGCGGAGATCAGCGTTGTCCAGTTCATGGCGGCAATGAGGTGCGCGCCGGGGGCGGTGCCGCCGGCGCATCCGGCAGGGCGCCGGCCGATCCGGCGCCCCGTCGGGCATCTTACCGCGGGCGGACGAGCTGGCGCTCGGTGAGCTGGTGGCCGGTGGGGTGATTGGCCGGCAGGTTGCGGTCGTCGCCCACGTCGCCCAGTTCACGGCGCAGGAACTCGTGGAAGTGCTGCATGCCGTCTTCCATCGGGCTCTGGTAGGGGCCGGTCTGGTTCTCGCCACGTTCCAGCAGGGCGCGGCGGCCGGCGTCCATGCGCTCGCCGATCTCGTCGTCCTCGATGGCGGTCTCCATGTAGGCGGCACGCTCGGCTTCGATGAACTCGCGCTCGAACCAGACGATTTCCTCGGGGTAGTAGAACTCGACGATGTTGGTGGTCTTGCCCGGGCCGCGCGGAATGAGCGAGGAGATGATGAGCGAGTTGGGATACCACTCCACCATCAGGTTGGGGTAGTAGGTAAGCCAGATGGCGCCGTACTTGGGCAGCTTGCCGCCGTTGAAGCGCAGCACTTCATCGTGCCACTTGCGGTAGACGGGGCTGCCGGGTTTCTGCAGGTCGCGGTGCAGGCCGACGGTCTGCACGGAATACCATTCGCCGAATTCCCACTTCAGGTCGTTGCAGTCCACGAAGTGGCCCAGACCCGGGTGGAAGGGTACGACGTGGTAGTCCTCCAGATAGACCTCGATGAAGGTCTTCCAGTTGTAGTTGCACTCGTGCACCTCGACGTGGTCGAGGCGGTAGCCGGAGAAGTCCAGATCGGCGGCCACGCTCATGCCGCGCAGGTCGGCGGCGATGTCGCGCGGGCTCTCGAAGAGCAGGCCCTGCCATTCCTGCAGGGGATAGCGGGGCAGTTCCAGGCAGGGCTGCTGGTCGAAGTGTGGAGCGCCTTTCAGGCTGCCGTCCAGGTCATAGGTCCAGCGGTGCAGCGGACAGACGATGCTGTCGGCGTTGCCCGAGCCGTTGAGCATGATGGCCTGGCGGTGGCGGCAGACGTTGGAGAGCAGTTCGATGCGGCCCTGCGGGTTCTGCGCGTCGGGGCGCTGGTTGACCAGCACGCGGCCTTCCTGCTCGGCCACCAGGGTGCGGTAGTCGCCGGGTTCGGGCACCATCAGGCGATGGCCGCGATAGCCGGGGCCGTTGTCGAACAGCCGATGCAGTTCTTGTCGATACAGCGATTCGTCGAAATAGGCAGTGACCGGCAACTGGGTTGCGGGTCGCTGGATGTGTGCCAGATGCCCGATGTCCGTCATGATGGAACCTGCGTCCCTCCGACCAGAAGTGATGTGAAGCGGCTGAACAGGAAAGGCGGCCTTCGGCCTGCCGCGGGGCCGGGCCGCTGAAGGATGAGGAGGCCGCCGAGGCCGGGCCGGGGCGCAGGAGATGGCGCGAGGCGGGGATTCGAGGCGGCTGCGGCGGGTGATGTCCGCGTGCTCCGGAAGGGCCGGATTCTACCGGCAACGGGGTGGGGTGCCCAGCAGATTTTCCGGCGGGATGATGGGGCATTGTGTCCTGTCGGCTTCTTTGGCCGGTTTGGGGGATTCCCGAAGCAGGATGCGTGGGACGGGCACGACACGCGCTAGAATGCCGACACCCCGGTGTCGCCGGGGGCCGTGGCACGCCATCGTGTCGCCGGGGCGGCCTGTCATTGCGCCGTGGCTCGGGCGCGGGTGTGCCTTTTCTGTCTGTCGTGTTCGTCGAGGGTATCGAGGTATTGGGATGAAAGTTTCCGCCCGTGCGGACGGGGCTCTGTCGCCGAGTTCCGGTCAGGATGTTCCGGATCCGTCGGAGAGCTTCGACCAGTCGATGCAGGAGCTGGAGGCTCTGATCGAACAGATGGAGAACGGCCGCCTGCCGCTGGAAGCGTCGCTGTCGGCCTACGAGCGCGGCGTGACGCTGCTCAAGCGCTGCCGCGACAAGCTGGCGGCGGTCACGCAGCAGGTCGAGGTGCTGGAGGCCGGCCTGCTGGTGCCCTACGAGGCGCCGGAAGAGGCCGGGAGCGAGACCGGTGACGCCGAGGGCGGCACCATGAACACCGGGGCGGTTGCCCCGAGAACTCGGGCGAAGGGGCGCGGAGAATGAACCAGGACACCTTGGCAACGGCGCTGGGCGCCAGCCCGGCCGCTGCGCCGTTGACGCTGCAGGCCTGGATGCACGCGTGTGCTGCACATGTGGAAGAGGCGCTGGCGGCACGGCTGCCGGGGCCTTCGGGGCAGGCACCCGGCCTGGCGCCCGACCGGCTGCACGAGGCCATGCGCTATGCGGTGCTGGGCGGGGGCAAGCGGGTGCGTCCGTTGCTGGTCTATGCCGCTGGCGAGCTGGTGGGCGCCGATGCCCGCGTGCTGGACGGTGCCGCCTGTGCGGTGGAACTCATCCACGTCTATTCGCTGGTACATGACGACATGCCGGCCATGGACAACGACGACATGCGCCGGGGGAAGCCCACGGTGCATCGTCAGTATGGCGAAGCCATGGCCATGCTGGTGGGCGATGCGCTGCAGGCGCTGGCCTTCGAGGTGCTGGTGGCGCCCCTGGTCGAAGGCGACCCGCAGGTGGCCCGGGTGCCGGCAGCCACGATGGTGGCGGCGCTGGCGCGTGCGGCGGGCTCGTGGGGCATGGCCGGCGGCCAGGCGCTGGACATCGAGGGGGTGGGGCTGCGGCTTTCACGCCCCCAGCTGGAGGCCATGCACCGGGCCAAGACCGGGGCGATGCTGTCGGTCTCGGTCGAGCTGGGCCTGCTGGCCGGCGGCCAGCCGTCGGCAGATCTGGCCGAGGCGATGCAGCGCTATGGCCGGGCCATCGGGCTGGCCTTCCAGGTGGTGGACGACATCCTGGACGTGACTGCGGATTCGGCCACGCTGGGCAAGACGGCCGGCAAGGACCAGGCGCAGGACAAGCCCACCTATGTGTCGCTGCTGGGTCTGGAGGGCGCACGCGCACTGGCTGCCGATCTGCACGCCCAGGCGCATGCCTGCCTGCAGGCGCTGGGGCCGCGTGCCGACCGGCTGCGAATGCTGGCAGATTTCATTGTCGAGCGCCTGCACTGACCATGGCACGTGCCGGGGGATCGACGCCATGCCGCTTCCGGACACGCGCTGCAACGGAATAGAAGATCACCTGCCACTGAGATGAGCGAAGACGCCAAGCCCCAGAACGAGAAGTTGCTGGCCCGCATCGACAGCCCGGCCGACCTGCGCGGCCTGAGCCGAGAGCAGTTGCCGGCGCTGGCCGACGAGCTGCGGGATTACATCGTCAATGCCGTGTCGCGCACGGGCGGTCACCTGTCGTCCAACCTGGGCACGGTGGAGCTGACCATCGCGCTGCACTACGTGTTCGACACGCCGCGTGACCGGCTGGTGTGGGACGTGGGGCACCAGTCCTATCCGCACAAGATCCTTACCGGCCGGCGCGACCAGATGGCCACGCTGCGCCAGTATCAGGGGCTGTCGGGCTTCCCGCGGCGCACCGAGAGCGAGTACGACACCTTCGGGGTAGGGCATTCGTCCACGTCCATCGCGGCAGCAATGGGCATGGCGGTGGCCTCGCGCAACCTGGGCGAGAACCAGGGGCCCGAGCGGCGGCGGCATGTGGCCGTGATCGGAGACGGGGCGATGAGCGCCGGCATGGCCTTCGAGGCGCTGAACAACGCCGGGGTGATGCGCGACGTGGATCTGCTGGTGATCCTGAACGACAACGACATGTCGATCTCGCCGGCGGTGGGCGCGATGAACCACTACCTGGCGCGCATCCTGTCGGCCCGGCCGCTGGTGAAAGCACGCGACGTGGCGCGGCAGATGCTGTCGGTGGTGCCGCCGATGTACGAGCTGGCCCGCAAGCTGGAAGAGCACGCCAAGGGCATGCTGGTGCCGGCCACGCTCTTCGAGGAGCTGGGCTTCACGTACTTCGGGCCCATCGATGGGCACGACCTGGATGCACTGGTGCCCACGCTGCAGAACCTGCGCGAGATGCGCGGGCCGCTGTTCCTGCACGTCATCACCCGCAAGGGGCAGGGTTACAAGCTGGCCGAGTCCGATCCGGTGCTCTACCACGGGCCCGGCAAGTTCGATCCGGCCGAGGGCATCAAGCGGCCGCTCACGCCGCCGACCAAACCCACCTACACGCAGGTGTTCTCGGACTGGGTCTGCGACATGGCCGAGGTCGAGCCGCGGCTGGTGGCGGTGACGCCCGCCATGCGCGAGGGGTCGGGGCTGGTGGAGTTCGAGAAGCGATTCCCGCAGCGCTACTTCGATGTGGGCATTGCCGAGCAGCACGCCGTCACCTTCGCGGCCGGCATGGCCTGTGACGGGCTGGTGCCGGTGGTGGCCATCTATTCCACCTTCCTGCAGCGCGCCTACGACCAGCTGCTGCATGACGTGGCGCTGCAGGACCTGCCAGTGGTGTTCGCGCTGGACCGCAGCGGCCTGGTGGGGGCCGACGGGGCCACGCATGCCGGCGTGTATGACTATGCCTTCCTGCGCTGCGTGCCCAACATGGTGATCATGGCGCCGGCCGACGAGAACGAATGTCGGCAGATGCTGTATTCGGCGGTGCGCTACCATGCGCCGGTGGCCGTGCGCTATCCGCGCGGCACGGGCCCAGGCGTGCCGGTGCAGAAGGAATTCACCGAACTGCCGCGCGGCAAGGCCGAGGTGCGGCGCCAGGGCAAGCGCATTGCCATCCTGGCCTTCGGGTCGATGGTGGCACCCGCCATGACGGCCGGCGAGGCGCTGGATGCCACGGTGGTCAACATGCGCTTCGTCAAGCCCATCGACGCCGACTTGATCCGCGAGCTGGCGGCCACGCATGACGCCTTCGTGACAGTGGAAGAGCATGTGGTGATGGGCGGCGCCGGCAGCGCCTGCCTGGAGGTGCTGGCCGAGGCGGGCATCGAGAAGCCGGTACTGCTGCTGGGCCTGCCGGACCGCTACATCGAGCACGGCGAGCATGCGTTGCTGCTGCGGCTGGAAGGGCTGGATGGGCCGGGCATCGAGAAGCGGATCCGCGAGCGCTTTCCCGAGGCTTGATCTTCCCTGGCCTGAACGTTCGGGGACAGAACGTTGCAGATCCGGATCTCCCAGGTCTGAACCTGTCAGGCCTGAAAAAAAGAACCCCGAATCCGCGGCAGCAGATTCGGGGCGAAGAGAGGAGATTTAGGAGATTGAGGCAATTGAAACAACCGATGTCGGGCTTGTGACGGCATCGGTGAAAAATCGCTTGCGTCTGTGAGGATTTTCGCACAGAGCATGCAGTTCCCCTAGGACCGTTCGTCTGCCATTGGGTGCCGTTCATAAGCGACCCCGACAGGAAGGGTTGTATGTATCACGGTTGACACATGTCCCCGCTTGACGGGCTTGACACGCGGGCTTCGCGGGGTCATGCCCTGACCACGGTGAGGGCCCTGACGTTCAACGCAGCTGCAGCATGCCTTTCTGGTGGCGGTGCATCAGGTTGATGCTGGCCCAGGCGCCTTCGCGGGTCCACTGGCCCTGGCGGATCTGCGCCAGCACGGCCTCTAGCGACTGCAGGCTGGCGCTTTCGGTTTCGCCGTCGGGATGGGTGGGCTGAAAGCCTTCCGGCACCTGCAGGTCGAAGACGTGCATGCGCTCGCGGTGCAGGACGGTGTGGCCATCGTCCTCGCTCAGGCTGGTGGAGTCCATGATGCCGGTGGGCAGCGCATGACGCGCCAGCGCCTGGGAAAGGCCGGCCTCCTCGGCGGCCTCGCGGAACAGCGTGGAGAGCGGCGTTTCGTCGCAGCCGATGCCGCCGGCCACCAGGGAATCCAGCAGGCCCGGGTCGATGGCCTTGTGGGCTGCACGACGGGCACACCACAGTCGGGGCTGCTCCTGGTGGACGGTGTAGACGTTGACCTGCACCGTGCGCAGCAGGAGCCCCAGCGGGCGCAGCAGCGACCGTTCGATGTGAAAGAGCGGTTCCTGCTCGTCGGGCCCGAAGACCTCGATGGTCTCGCCCCGCCAGCCGGGCAGGGCCCCCCGGGCCTGCATCTCCTGGGCCCAGGACTGCAGCAGGGTCGGTTCCACCCGCACCAGGCGCACGTGCGGCTGGCCGTCCCGGGTCTCGACGTTGAAGATGCGCGCGTCCAGCCGCGGCAGCCAGCCAGGCGACACGGCACCCAGGCAGTGCTGACGGTACCAGAGCGGCGCCAGGCCTTCCGGCGCCTGGGCCAGCGAGGCGTCGAGCAGGGCGGGAGCCGACGTGATGGAGGGCTTCATGGGCGGGGGCCCGATCTCAGTCCCGGAAATTGTTCATGACCAGCGGCAGTTCGGGCACGCCGCTGCGGATGAGGCCGATGGCGGTCTGCAGGTCGTCGCGCTTGTTGCCCGAGACGCGCACGGATTCGCCCTGGATGGAGCCGCTGACCTTCATCTTGGAGTCCTTCAGCAGCTTGACGATCTTCTTGGCGACATCGGTGGGCACGCCGTGGCGCACGGTGATCTTCTGCTTCATCTTGTCGCCGCCGATCTTCTCGGGCTTGGCTTCGTCCAGGTAGCGCACGTCGACGTTGCGCTTGGCCAGCTTGGCCACCAGCACGTCGCGCACCTGGCCCAGCTTGAAGTCGTCATCGGCGAAGGTGGTCATTTCCTTGTCCTTCAGCTCGATGCGGGCGTCCGACCCCTTGAAGTCGAAGCGGTTGCTGATTTCCTTGTTGGCCTGGTCGACCGCATTGCGGATCTCGACCATATCGGCTTCACAGACGACGTCGAAAGAGGGCATGGTTAGGGCTCCGGTCAGCGTGAAGGATCCGCTGAACAAGTCCCGCGGGCAGGCGCGTCACGGAACGGGATGCGGGACGACGCGATACCTGCCGTCCCATGGCGCTGCCATGGACACCCGGTGGCCGCGCAGTCATGCGCCGGGTCCGGGGAGTGACAGCCGCGAGGATTTGTTCAGAAGATCCGGAAAGGGCTATTTTAGGGTGCTTGCCTGCCGTTTGTCCGCCCGATGGGCGGTCGGCCGCGAGAGGTCATTCCTTTCCGCATGTGTCTTCCATCGGGGCCAAGCCGGTGTAGGATACGCGGACGGGCATCTGCGGCTGGAGGGGCGCTTCCTTCCCATGGCCGCACGGACTATCTATCTCCGGGAGGATGGGCAGGATGGCGAACAGTGGCAATCGGGCGCCGGCGGGGTCGCAGGCGGACAAGGACGTGACGGGCATGTCGCCGGTTACGGCACTGGAGCGGTTGCGACAGTTCACCACCGTGGTGGCCGACACGGGCGATTTCCACGGGCTGCAGACCTTCCGCCCGCAGGACGCCACCACCAACCCCTCGCTCATCCTGAAGGCCGTGCAGAAGCCCGAGTACGCCGGCCTCATGCACGAGGTGCAGGCCCGCTACCCGCAGGCCCCGCTCGACGAGCTGGCTGACCGGTTGCTGGTGGCCTTTGGACAGAAGATCCTGCAGATCATTCCCGGTCGGGTCTCCACCGAGGTGGATGCGCGGCTGTCGTTCTCGACCGATGCCACGGTGGCGCGTGCCGAGCGCCTGATGGACTACTACGCGCAGGCCGGCATCGGCCGTGACCGCGTGCTGCTCAAGATCGCGGCCACTTGGGAAGGCATTGAGGCTGCCCGCCGGCTGGAACGTGCCGGCATCCACTGCAACCTCACGCTGCTCTTCGGCTTTGCCCAGGCGGTGGCCTGCGCCGATGCCGGAGTCACGCTGATCAGCCCCTTCGTCGGACGCATCCTGGACTGGTACCGTGCCCACGAGGGGCGCGACTTCACGGTCGAGGAAGATCCGGGCGTGCTGTCGGTGCGGCGCATCTACACGTATTACAAGCGCTTTGGCTATCCGTGCGAGGTGATGGGGGCGAGCTTTCGCAGCACGGGGCAGATCCTGGCGCTGGCCGGTTGCGACCTGCTCACCATCAGTCCGGCGCTGCTGGCCGAGCTGGATGCGCAGGAAGTGCCGGTGGCACGGAAACTGGATCCGGACGTGGCACGCCAGGCGCAGATCGAACGGCTGTCGCTGGATGAGCCCGCCTTCCGCTTCGACCTGAACGAGGATGCGATGGCGACCGAGAAACTGGCCGAGGGCATTCGTGCCTTCGTGGCGGATGCGCGGACCCTGGACGGGCTGCTGGCGAGAAAAGTGTGAACATGCGCGACCAGGACAGAAAGGGCCATACATGGCTGGCAGCGGGGCTGCTGGCGCTGCTGGCAGGGTGCGCGGGGCTCTCGTCGCCCCGGGCGCCGGTCGTGGCGGTCAGCCAGGGCGGTGTCTCGGTGGCTGCCGAGCCGGGCGAGGTCGATCCCCAGTCCCTGCAGGCAGCGGCGCCGCAGGCGTTGACGGCGGATGCTGATGACGAACTGCCGGAGCGTGTCGAGGACGTGCCTCAGGCCCAGGGCCCGGCGCCGGCCGAGCTGACGCCGACGTACTGCCACAACCTGTACGATGCGCTGGAGGGACAGATTCGCAGCCGCCAGCTGGTCGATGCCGGCGAGCAGCGCCTGCCGGGCTACCCGTTCCTGCGGACCAATCGCTTTCTGGCGTCCTTTGGCGCTGATTTTGAATCCACGCTGGCGGCTTCGAAGCGGAGCGAGCGTCAGGCGCAGGCCGCCTCGCTGCTGAAGTCGCCCGCCTTTCAGGCGTGGCTGGCACAGATGCAGCGGCTGGACACCCAGGTGCGGCATCTGGAAGTGTCACGCCTGCCGGCCCAGGCCTTCCCGCTGTATCAGCTGCCTGACCGGCACGCGCTGCTGGCCACCCTGGATCAGTGCGCACCGCGGCTGACGGCCGAGCTGACGCCGGGCGATGTGCCCCGTATCCTGGCCGACGCCAAGGTGCCGGATGAATATCAGCGCTCGTTGCGGGCGCTGGGGCTTTATCCGATCACCGGCATTGGCGTGGCCTCGTCCATCCGCAACTGGGAGGTTCACCAGCGCGAGGTGTTCCAGCGGCAGCGTCATCCCGATTTTTCGGGGAGGGCGGCTTTCCAGCGTTACCGTCCCGCGAAAACGCCCTCAGGCGCCGATGCCTGGCGCACGGCGGCGAAGGTGATGCAGGCGGCACCGCGCGACGCGCTGGGCATCCCGAAGTTCTCGCCGGCGCAGCGTGATGCGCTCTTCGAGGCCTTCGCGCCGACCTTCGAGGTGGCCACGGTCAACGACTCCGACCGCATCGGCCGCCTGCAGTGGATTGACCTGGCAGGTCTGGTGCGCGACCCGCGCGAGCGTTTCTGGCTGGATGTGGACACCAACGTGCCGGCAGTCTACCGGCAGCTGACGTTCACGCGCTTCGGCAAGGCGGTGCTGCCGCAGCTGGTCTACACGATCTGGTTCAGCGAGCGGCCGATGGAAAGCGGCAGCGACATGCAGGGCGGGCGGCTGGACGGCCTGGTGTGGCGGGTGACGCTGGACGAGGACGGCGCACCGCTGATCTACGACACCATCCAGCCCAGCGGCCGCTTTGCGATGTTCTTCCCCACGCGGCGGCTGATGCCGGATGCGCAAGCGCGTGCGAACGTGGACAGTCTGGTCGAATGGGTCTATTCCCCCATCGACGTGGCCATCGAGGACTTGGTGGGCGAGACCTGGCCCGGTCCGCTGTCGCTGCATGTCAGCAGCCGTACCCACCAGCTGGTGGGCATTGCGGCTCCGGGGAAAGCCTGGGGGACACCCATCTTCGACAATCCGCCGTACCAGCTGGTGCCGGACGACGTGCTGCGGGCGCTGCCGGTGCCGGGGGACGGCCGGCGCAGCATCTACAACCAGGACGGCATCGTCTCGGGCACCGAGCGGCTGGGCCGCTGGCTGCTGTGGTCGATGGGCATCTCCAACATGGGGGCCATCCGCCAGCCGGGGCATCAGCCCACGGCGCTGGTGGGCCGTCGCCACTTCGACGACCCGTACCTGTTCCAGCAGCGTTATCGGCGGGTGCCCGTGCCGGAGGCCGGCAAGCGCTGATGCAGCAGTACCCCGCATTCCGTGTGCGGGGTGAACGGGAACTGGTCGAACAGCGCCATGCGCTGGATGGTGTGCGTCCGGCAGAGGGTGTCGACGTTGGCGCGCAGCGTGTGCGGGTTGCACGAGATGTACACGATGTTCGGAAAACGCTGCAGCAGCGCGAGCGTCGCGTCATCGACCCCGGCGCGCGGCGGGTCCACCAGCACGGTGGAAAAGTCATGCTCGGCCAGCGAGATCTCCTGCTCGCGCAGCCGCCGGAAGCTGCGCTCGCCCTGCATGGCCTGCGTGTACTCCTCGGCCGACAGGCGTGCGATGCGCACGTTGGGCCGTGCGTTGGCCTGGATGTTCCATTGCGCGGCCTGCACCGAGGTCTTGGACACTTCAGTGGCCAGCACCTGACGGAAATGCCGTGACAGCGGCAGCGTGAAGTTGCCGTTGCCGCAATACAGTTCCAGAAGGTCGGAGGCCGGAGAGATGCCGGCTTGCTGCACCGCTTCGCAGGCCCAGCCGATCATCCGCTCGCACATCCGGGCGTTGGGCTGCGTGAAGGCGCCCTCGGGCTGGCGATACAGGAAGGGGGCGGCGGGCGTGCCGGCAGGGCCAGGAATCTCGAGCCGCTCGGTCACGAAGTCTTGCGACAGCACCCGTTTCTGTCCCCGGCTGCGGCCGATGACATGGATGCCCAGCGCCGTCTGCAGCTGGCGGGCGGCGACTTCCCAGGCGTCGTCCAGCGGGCGGTGGTAGACCATCGTCACCAGCATCTCGCCGCTGAGGGTGGCCAGAAACTCCACCTGATACCAGCGCCGTCGCAGCACGGGATCGGCACTGGCCGCCGCCAGCAGGCGTGGCATCAGCGCATTGATGGCTTCGCAGGCCGGCGCAAACTGCTCGACGCGCTGCAGGGTGGCACTGCTGGCCTTCTGCCCGGGCGAGAACATCGCATAACAGATGGCATCGTCCTCGTGCCAGATGCGGAACTCGGCGCGCATCCGGTAGTGCTGGGGCGCCGAGGCAAAGACCTCGATGGCCGGGATGTCCAGCCCGGCAAAGAGGGCCTTGAGCGCTTCGTGCTTGGCGTCGAGCTGGCGGCCGTAGTCGGCGGCCACGGAGGTCTCGGAGGCTACTGCGGGGCCCTCATGGGGGGCGGAGGCCTCGGCGGGGGCCAGGGAAGGGGACTCGGATGGGGCCTGGGAGGGCGTGCTGGCGTGGGTCACGGCGGCAGGGTTCCTCGGGGTCAAGGTGCCGGTCACGGGGGCGTGCGGCAGGAAACGGTCGGGGTGGGCAGGGAGGGGCAGCCAGGCGGGGTCAGTGCGCGCCGGTGCTGCCAAAGCCGCCCGTGCCGCGGTCGGAGGCGGCGAAATCGTCCACCACCCGGAAGCTGGCCTGCACCACGGGCACGATGACGAGCTGGGCCAGCCGCTCGAAGGGCTGCAGCGTGTAGGCGGTGTTGCCCCGATTCCAGCACGAGACCATCAGCGGGCCCTGGTAGTCGGAATCGATGAGGCCCACCAGGTTGCCCAGCACCAGGCCGTGCTTGTGGCCCAGGCCCGAGCGGGGCAGGATCACGGCCGCCAGGCCCGGATCGCCAATGTGGATGGCCAGCCCGGTGGGAATGAGGTGCGTGCTGCCGGGTTCGATCACCAGCGGCGCATCCAGGCAGGCGCGCAGGTCCAGGCCGGCGCTGCCGGGCGTGGCGTAGGCAGGCAGCTGCTCGGCCATGCGAGGGTCAAGGATCTTCAGGTCGATCTGGGGGGCGGAGGACTGGGTCATCGGTCGAGGGTCTCGAAGGTATCGGGGCGGAAGCGGCCGGGGCCGCTCGATGGGGGAGCCAGGGGGCTTGTCGGCGCTTCAACGGAAGAAAGACTGCCCTGCCTTCACGCCGGCAGCCGCTGCGCCAGCTCTTCCACCAGTCGGCGGGCCAGTGCCGTCTTGCTGCCCGAAGGCAGCGGATGGTGTCCGGCCTCGTCCAGCAGCAGCAGGGTGTTGTGGTCCTGATTGAAGGTGGCGGGCCCCAGGTTGGCCACCAGCAGCGGCACGCCCTTGCGCAGGCGCTTCTCGGCGGCATGCTGCACCAGGTTCTCGGTCTCGGCGGCAAAGCCCACACAGTAGGGGGCGTCGTGCCGGCGGGCGACGGTGGCCAGGATGTCGGGGTTCTCCATCAGCGGGATCGAGGGTACGCCGGCCGCCGGTGTGTCTTCCGTTGGTGTGTCTTCCGTTTCCGGCAATGCCGAGGCGTCGAGACCGTCGGCCACGGGGGCGTGCGATTCGATGAGCGGCGGCTGGGCGGATGGCTTCTTGATCTTCTGCGTGGCTTCCTGGGCCGGTCGCCAGTCGGCCACGGCGGCCACGGCGATGAAGCAGTCGATGCTGATGGTGGAGGCCGCCAGATCCAGTTCGGCGGTGACGGCATCCAGCATCTGCCGGGCGCTCTGAACGCCGATGAAGCGCACGCCTGCCGGTCGCGGCAGCTGGGTGGGGCCGCTGACCAGCGTCACGGAGGCGCCGGCGCGGCGGCAGGCCTGGGCCAGGGCATAGCCCATCTTGCCGGAGGACTGATTGGTGATGCCGCGCACCGGGTCGATGGCCTCGTAGGTGGGGCCGGCCGTGAGCAGGATGCGCTTGCCCTGCAGCCGCTTGGGCGTAAAGAAGGCGTTCAGCTCCTCGATCAGGTCCAGCGGCTCCAGCATGCGGCCAGCGCCCACTTCGCCGCAGGCCTGCTCACCGGCGTCGGGGCCCAGCACGCCGATGCCGTCGGCGCGCAGCTGGTTGATGTTGCGCTGGGTGGCCGGGTTCTGCCACATCTGCCGGTTCATGGCCGGGGCCACCAGCAGCGGAATGTCCCGCGCCACGCACAGCGTGGAGAGCAGGTCGTCGCAGTGCCCGTGGGCCAGCTTCGCGATGAAATCCGCCGTGGCTGGCGCCACCAGGATCGCGTCGGCCTGACGGCTCAGCTCGATGTGCGGCATGTTGTCGTCGATGCGGGCATCGAAGGCATCGGTGTAGACCGGGTTGCCCGACAGCGCCTGGAAGGTGACGGCCCCGACGAAACGGGTGGCGGCCTCGGTCATCACCACCTGCACCTGGGCGCCGGCACGGCCCAGATCGCGCACCAGCTGGGCGGCCTTGTAGGCGGCCACGCCGCCGGTCACGCCCAGCACCAAGCGTTGGCCAGCCAGCGGGGCAGGCGGCAGGCTCTGGTCATCCGGGGTGGCGGGAGGCCAGGTGTCGTGGGTGGCGGGGGGCGTGTAGGCGGGTGTGTTCATGGTGGGCACGGTCGCGGTCTGCCGGCGGTGCCGGGGTCGACCGTGGAAGCGGATTCATCGGAACGGGAAGCGCTGCCGGGGCGGGAGGGCCGCTCTGCGCCAGCAGCGCGACCCTGGACAGGCAAGTGCTTACCGGGCCTTGCGGGGGCGCAGCCAGGGCAGCAGCTCGTGGCAGATCAGCAGGATGGCGCCCAGCGTAATGGCGCAGTCGGCCAGATTGAAGGCCGGGAAGGCCCAGCCGCCCTGGTAGAACAGCAGGAAGTCGGTGACGTGCCCCAGCACCAGGCGGTCGACCAGGTTGCCGATGGCGCCGCCCAGGATGAGTGCAAGCGCCAAGGAGAACATCCGCTGCCCCCGCGCCGAGAAGAGCAGCGAGATGAGCACCGCCGAGGCCACGACGGCGATGCCGGCAAAGAACCAGCGCTGCCAGCCGCTGTGGCCGGCCAGGAAGCTGAAGGCCGCACCGGGGTTGTAGAGCAGCGTGAGATCGAAGAAGCCCGCGATGACCGGCAGCCGCTCGCCGTAGGCGAAGCTGCCGATGATCTGGTACTTGCTGATCTGGTCCAGCACGATGACCACCAGCGCCAGCACGAGCCAGGGCCAGACGGCGGCACGGTGCGCCGTCGGGTCGGAGGCGGGGGTGTGGGGATCGTCGGGGGCTGTCATGGATGGCTCCGTGGCTCAGGCATGCTGGCGGGGCTCGCCCTCGCCGAACAGGTTGCTCTCGCAGCGACCGCACAGGCCCGGGTGCTCGGGGTTGGCGCCCACGTCGGCGCGCCAGTGCCAGCAGCGCTCGCATTTCTGGTGCGGGCTGGCCTTGGCGTCGATGGCCAGCTCGGAGTCTGCTGCACCCTCGGAGAGGCGGGCCGCCGAGGTGATCAGCACGAAGCGCAGATCGTCTTCCAGGCTGGCCAGGGCATCATGCAGTTCGCCGGCCGGTGCGGTCAGCGCCACCTCGGCCTGCAGCGACGAGCCGATCTCGCCCCGCTCGCGCAGCTGCGACTCCAGGTGCGCCTGCACCTGGGCACGCGCCTTGCGGATCAGACTCCAGCGGGCGTCCAGCGCCTGGGCATCGGGCAGCTCGGGGAAGACGTGGAAGAGCTCTTCCTGGATGCTGGCGCCCGGTTCGCGGCAGCGCTCGGGGGCGAACACCGGCCAGGCCTCGTCGGCCGTGAACGAGAGGATGGGCGCCATCAGCTTGAGCAGCGCGTCGGTGATGTGCCAGAGCGCGGTCTGCGCGCTGCGCCGTGCCAGGCTGTTCTCGGCCGTGGTGTAGAGACGGTCCTTCAGGATGTCCAGATAGAACGCGCCCAGCTCTTCCGAGCAGAAGGTCTGCAGCAGCGAGACGATGGGGTGGAACTCGTACTTCAGGTAGAGGTCCACGATGCGCTTCTGGACCTGCTCGGTCATCACCAGCGCGTAGCGGTCGATGTCGAACATCCGGTCCAGCGGCACGGCATCCTTCTGGATGTCGAAGTCGGAGACGTTGGCCAGCAGGAAGCGCAGCGTGTTGCGGATGCGGCGATAGGCCTCGACCACGCGCTTGAGGATCTCGTCCGAGACCGAGATCTCGCCCGAGTAGTCGCTGCTGGCCGTCCACAGGCGCAGGATCTCGGCGCCCAGCCGGTTGGCCACTTCCTGGGGCTCCACGCCGTTGCCCAGCGACTTGCTCATCTTGCGGCCCTGGCCGTCCACCACCATGCCGTGCGTGAGCAGCGCCTTGTAGGGGGGGGCGTCGTTCATCATGCACGAGGTGAGCAGCGACGAGTGGAACCAGCCGCGGTGCTGGTCCGAGCCTTCCAGGTACAGGTCGGCCGGGAAGGCGGAGTCATCGCGGTGCGAGCCGCGCAGCACCGTCTGGTGCGTGGTGCCGGAATCGAACCACACGTCCAGCGTGTCCTTGCCTTTCTCGTACTGGTCGGCCTCGTCGCCCAGCAGGTCGCGCGGATCCAGCGTCTGCCAGACCTCGATGCCGTGCTTCTCCACCAGATCGGCCACCTGGTCCAGCAGCTCAGGGGTGCGCGGGTGCAGCTCACCCGTTTCCTTGTGCAGGAAGAAGGCCATCGGCACGCCCCACTGGCGCTGGCGCGACAGCGTCCAGTCCGGACGGTTGGCGATCATGGCGTGCAGCCGCGCCTTGCCCCAGGCCGGGTAGAAGGTGGTTTCTTCCACGCCGCGCAGGGCACGCTCGCGCAGCGTGGCGCCTTCCTTCGGCTTCAGGTCCATGCCGGCGAACCACTGGCTGGTGGCGCGCAGGATCAGCGGCGTCTTGTGCCGCCAGCAGTGCATGTAGCTGTGGGCCACTTTTTCAGTGGCAAAGAGCGTGCCGTTGTCGCGCATGTGGGCGACGATCTTCGGGTTGGCGTCCCAGATGGACAGCCCGCCGAACAGCGGCAGCGTGGACACGTACTGGCCGTTGCCCATCACCACGTTGATGATCTCGTCGTCCTTCATGCCGTGGGCACGGCAGGTCTGGAAGTCTTCCACACCGTGGGCGGGTGCCGAGTGCACGAGGCCCGTGCCGGTGTCGATGGTCACGTAGTCGGCCACGTGCACCGGAGAGGTGCGGTCGTAGAACGGGTGGCGGAAAGCCACGCCGTCGAGTGCCTGGCCGGGGGCCGTGGCGATGATGCGGCCTTCCAGCCCGTAGCGCTCCAGCTGGGCAGTCACGCGCTCCTTGGCCAGGATCAGCAGCGTGGGCTTGCCGTCACGTTGGGTCTCGACCAGCGCGTACTCGATCTCGGGGTGCAGGTTCAGCGCCTGGTTGGACGGCAGCGTCCAGGGCGTGGTGGTCCAGATGATGGCGTAGCCGTGATCGGTGGGCAGCTTGTCCAGGCCGAAGGCGCGGGCCACCCGCTCGGGCTCGGCAAAGGCAAAGCCCACGTCCACGGTGGGATCGGTGCGGTCGGCGTATTCCACTTCGGCCTCGGCCAGCGCGGAACCGCAGTCAAAGCACCAGTTCACGGGCTTGAGGCCCCGGAACACGAAGCCGGCACGCATGATGGTGGCCAGCGACCGGATCTCCTCGGCCTCGCTGGCCGGGCGCATCGTCAGGTAGGGATGGTCCCAGTCAGCCAGCACGCCCAGCCGCATGAAGTCGGTCTTCTGCTTCTCGACCTGCTCGCCGGCGTAGGCGCGGCATTTGGCCTGCACCTCGGTGGTGGGCAGGTTCTTGCCGTACTTCTTCTCGATCTGGTGCTCGATGGGCATGCCGTGGCAGTCCCAGCCGGGCACGTAACGGGCATCGTAGCCGGCCAGATTGCGCGACTTGATGATGATGTCCTTCAGGATCTTGTTGATGGCATGACCCATGTGGATCACCCCGTTGGCATACGGGGGGCCATCGTGCAGCACGAAGATCGGCCGGCCCTTGGCCACGGCGCGGATGCGACGGTAGACACCCTGGTCTTCCCACTGCTTGACGCGGCCCGGCTCCTGCTTGGGCAGGTTGCCGCGCATCGGGAAGGGGGTGTCGGGCAGGTTCAGGGTGTGGCGGTAGCCGGAGGCGCCCTCGTTGCCGGCGGATTCAGTCGATTTGGCCATCGGAGTCGGTCGTCTTTTGAAAATGGGCACGTGCCTTGCGCACGTCGTCGGCAATCTGCCGGCCCAGGGAGTCGAGATCGGGGAAAGGCAGCTCGTCGCGCAGCTTTTCCAGGAATTCCACGCGGACCAGCCGGCCGTAGGCATCGCCTGACCAGTCCAGCAGATGCACCTCCAGCAGCCAGGCACCGTCGGCCTCCACGGCCGGGCGGGTGCCGAAGCTGGCCACGCCGGGCACGGCCTGGGCGGGATCGTCGGACAGGCCGTACACCTGCACCACGAAGATGCCCTGTAGCGCCGGGCGCCCCCACGGGAAACGCAGGTTCAGCGTGGGAAAGCCCAGCCGGGTGCCCAAGCGGCGGCCGTGGCTGACGCGGCCGGAGATGGCATAGGGGCGGCCCAGCATCTGCGCCGCCCAAGGGAAGTCGGCCTGCAGCAGCGCCTCACGGATGAGCGAGCTGGAGATGCGCACGCCCGCGTCTTCCACCGTGGGCATGGCCAGCACGCGGATGCCGCACTGCTGGCCCACGGACTTCAGCATGCCGAAGTCGCCCTGGCGCTGTGCACCAAAGCAGAAGTCGGTGCCGATGCGGATGTGACGGGCCTGGAGCCCCTGCGCCAGGCAGTTGCGCACGAAATCCTCGGCCGGCCACTGTGCCACCCGCTGATCGAACGGGGCCAGATGCACCCGGTCCACCCCCAGCGAAGCCAGCATTTCCAGCCGGTCGCGCAGCGTGGAAATGCGCACGGGCTCGGGGCCGACATCGCGGCCGCGCTGTCTGGCCAGCGCGTGGAAGTACTCGCGCGGATGGGGCTCGAAGGTGAGCACCGCTGCCGGCAGGCCGGCCTCGCGCGCGTCGGCCACCAGCGTGCGCACCAAGGCCTGGTGGCCCAGATGCACGCCGTCGAAGTTGCCGATGGTCAGCGCACAGGGCTGGTCCAGATGGGCAGGGGGCAGGGATCGGAGAATTTTCACCGGCCTGATTATAAGGATAACGCCCGGGATGTCCGCGCGGAAAGCGCCCGGATGCGGGCGACAAGGTGTCCGGAAGGCCACGATCGGTGGCTTTTGGGGGCAGCGGGGAGCTGACGGGTTCGGTGGCGGGGCGCCCGCTGCTAACATTCCGCATCGAGAGCCCTCCCTTTCACCCCCGGACCGCCATCATGAGTGCTGCTGCCCAGAAAACAAGTGCCTCGCCTGCCCGTGTCGTCATCCTCATCTCGGGGCGCGGCTCCAACATGATGGCGCTTGTCGAGGCCATCGAACAGCAGAAGCTGCCGGTGGAGGTGGCGGGCGTGATCAGCAACCGCCCCGATGCGGCCGGTCTGGCCTGGGCAAAGGCGCGGGGCATCACCACCCGGGCGCTGGATCATCGCCAGTACCCCAACCGTGCCGCCTTTGACGAGGCATTGGCCAACACCATCGATGCGCTGGTGCCGCCCGCCCAGGCCCCGTGGGTGCTGCTGGCCGGCTTCATGCGAGTGCTGACTGCCAGCTTCGTGCTGCGCTACACGCGCCGGCTGGTCAACATCCACCCGGCGCTGCTGCCGGCCCACCCGGGGCTGCACACCCACCGTCAGGCCCTGGACGGTGGCGCCATGCTGCATGGCGCCACGGTGCATTTCGTCACCCCTGAAGTGGATGTGGGGCCGATCATCGCCCAGGCTGTGGTGCCAGTGCTGGTCAATGACACCGAAGAGGTGCTGGCCGCGCGCGTGCTGGAGATGGAGCACCGGCTCTTCCCGCAGGTGCTAAGCTGGCTGGCCGCCGGCCGCATCACGCTCACGCCCGTGGGCGGCGTGCTGCTGGATGGCGAGGACCACCCGGAACAGCGCACGCTGCTGCACCCGCTGCTGACGGGCGCTCGCGCCTGATTCACTCTTTCCTCGGCATTACGCATGAACGACAGAACCCCGCAGGAGTCCGGCGCACGCGACATGCCGCCGCGCATCGATGCCCGGCTGCTTGGGCTGGCCGCCGATGCGTTGGCCGCCGTGCTGCCGGCCGATGCCGCGCAGGCCGAACGGCTCTTTGCCACCCCGTCATCCGCCTGGGGGAAGACTGCCCCCGCCGACCAGCAACTGGGAGCGTGGCTGCGCCGGCACCCGTCGCTGGGGGCGCGTGATCGCCGCTGGCTGTCGGACCGGGTCTATGACGTGCTGCGCCATGGCCGGGCCTACGAGTCCTTCCTGGAGGAGGGCGGCCGCGCGGACGCCGACGGACAGGCTTCGGCTGTCCGGGAGCGCCTGCCGGGCCTGATGCGCCTTTCTGAGGCGCTGCGGACCAATGCCGGACCCGAAGCCGCGGCCTATCGTCAGTGGCTGGAACAGCAACCGCCGGCCGTGCGCTTCAGCCTGCCGGACTGGCTGTGGGAAGGGCTTGCCGCCACCCATGGCGAGCAGGCCGAGGCGCTGGCAGCCACCTTGCTGCTGCCGGCTGCCATCGAGATTCGCAGCAACCTGCTCAAGGGCAAGGCCACGGCGCTGCAGAAGAAGCTGGCCGAGGCGGGCGTGGCCGCCGAGACCGTCCCTGAGGCACCTGCGGCGCTGCGGGTGACGGGTCGGCCGGCACTCATCCGGCTGCCGCTTTTCGAGAACGGCTGGTTCGAGCTGCAGGATGCCGGCAGCCAGGCCATTGCCGAATGCGGCGCGGCCCGGCGAGGTGAGCGGGTCATCGACTTCTGTGCAGGCGCCGGCGGCAAGACGCTCGCACTGGCGGCGCGGATGCGCAACCAGGGTCAGGTACTGGCCTTTGATACCGACGAGGCCCGCCTGTCCCGGCTGGGGCCGCGGCTCAAGCGGGCCGGCGTGGACATCGTGACGCAGATGCGTCTGAAGGACAGCCTCGACGCGCGCCTGGCGCGCTACCAGGGCTGGGCCGATCTGGTGCTGGTGGATGCACCGTGCAGCGGCAGTGGCACGCTGCGCCGCCATCCGGACCTGAAGTGGCGGCTGCAGCCGCAGGAAGTCGCGCACTATCGGCAGCTGCAACGGCAGATCATGGCCGCTGCTGCGCGCCTGCTGCGCCCGGGCGGTCGCCTGGTCTACGCCACCTGCAGCCTGCTGGCCGACGAGAACGAGGCGCAGATGGCCTGGCTGGCCCACAAGGCGGGCGGGGTATCTGCTGTCGGCGGCGCAGCTGGTGCAGCTGGTGCCGCGGAAAGGGCAGCGGACCCGACCGGGTCAGGCGGCGCAGTGGGAGCAGGGGGCGTGCAAGCCACGGACCCGGCTTGGCCCGCCGTGTCGTTGCAACCCGTTGCACAGCGCTACTGGCTGCCGCAGCCCGAGGGCGGTGACGTCTTCTTCATGGCCAGCTGGACGCGGGCCTGAGCCGCGTCGATATCGCCGTATCCCGCTGTATCCCAGGCCTGCCCGGGAGGCAGGTCCGGGCAGCGCGCACTTGCAGGTGCTGCCGGGCAGGCCGCGCCTTGCCATCATGCAGCAGTGACCAACCACCATGCCATCCGGGCAGCGCTGGCGGCAGGCAACAAAAAACCGGCCAGCGCGAGGCGCGGGGCCGGTTCTTGCAGATCGGGTGATGGACGGCTGCCGCAGGGGCAGCCCGACCGGGATCACTTGATCTTGGTTTCCTTGTAGGGAACGTGCTTGCGGGCAACCGGATCGTACTTCTTGATTTCCATCTTTTCCGGCTGGGTACGCTTGTTCTTGGTGGTGGTGTAGAAATGACCGGTACCGGCGGTCGATTCCAGTTTGATCTTGTCACGCATGTCGGGTCTCCCGGGAGGTGAGGTCGGTTCGGGCTGAGGGGATCAGGCCTTGGCGGCGTTGATCTCGGCCAGAACGGCCTCGACGCCCAGCTTGTCGATCTTGCGCAGGCCGGCAGCCGTCACGCGAAGGCGGACATAGCGCTGTTCGCTTTCCACCCACAGGCGGCGTTGCTGCAGGTTGGGCAGGAAACGACGCTTGGTCTTGTTGTTTGCGTGGGAAACGTTGTTCCCGACCATCGGGCCCTTGCCCGTGACTTGGCAGACTTTTGCCATGATGCTGTTCCTGTCCTGTTGCGGCGTGGCTGGCCCATGCGCTGGAAAAGGGTGCCTTCCGAACCTGCGCACCGGGTGGGGGATGCCGCAGGCCCGTTGCCGTGTTCCGGCAGGGACTGCAGGGCTGCACCCGCCCGCAGTGGCAACCTTCTTCTGGCCAAGCGCCACCAGACCACGTGGTGTCTGTAGAGGTTGAACGAAGGCCCGGCACCCGTGACACAACCTTGTGTCACCTGAACGCGCAGAGCCCACTAAAGCCGTGCATTATAGCTGGATCTGAAACCCGGAACAAGTTGGCTGCTGGCACGGCGCCACGGCCGTCTACAGCAGCCCGTGCTGCGCGAACGAATACTGCTGGCTGCCCGCCACGATGATGTGATCCAGCACGCGGATGTCCACCTGGCCCAGCACCGCCTGCAGCGTGCGGGTCAGCGACAGATCGGCGTCGCTGGGCTCGGGATGGCCGGAAGGATGATTGTGCGACAGGATCACGGCGGCGGCGTTGAGCTTCAGCGCGTGCTTGAGCACCTCGCGCGGGTAGACGGCCGTCTGGTTCACCGTGCCCCGGAACATCATGTCGGCCGTGATCAGCCGGTGCTGGCTGTTCAGAAAGAGCGCCACGAACGCCTCGTGCTCCAGCCCGCGCAGCGTGAGTCCCAAGTACTCGCGCACCGCGTCGGGGTTGTCCAGAAGCGTGTTCTGTTCCATCTGTTCACGGGCCACCCGGCGCGCCAGCTCGATGACCACGGCCAGCGTGGTGGCCCGCGCCGGCCCCAGACCGACCATGCGCATCAGCTGCGCCGGTTCGGTGGACAGCAGCCGGGTCAGCGACCGGTTGCTCTGGTTCAGAAGCTGCAGCGCCAGCCCCACGGCCGACTGGCCCCGCGTGCCGGTGCGCAGCAGGATGGCCAGCAGCTCGGCGCTGGACAGCGCTTCGGCCCCATGGCGCAGCAGCCGCTCGCGCGGGCGCTCGGCCTCGGGCCACTGGGCAAGCGGCGCCCCGTCCAGCGGGTGCCGATCGCGGCGCAGAAAACCGTCCGGCCCGATCATCGCCAGCATGGCCGCCTCTGTTGTGGCCAGGCCGTCGTCTTCTACAATGTCGGGTACGGTTCTTTCATGACACCCCCTCATTCCTTTCCGGGCGGACGCGCCCGTCATCCATGACCGATTCTGTTTCATCCGAGTCTGCTTCCCTGTCTTCAGGTGCTCCTGCCGCTTCCGAGCCTGCCCGGGTGGGGCCGCAGTCGTTTCTCACGCTGCATTACCGCCTGAGCCTGCCGGAAAACGGCGCCGATGTGATCAACACCTTTGAAGGTAAGCCGGCCACCCTGCAGCTGGGTATCGGCCAGATGTCTGAAGTGCTGGAAAATTGCCTCGTCGGAATGGCCGATGGCGAGCACCGCATCTTCGAACTGCCGCCGGGCGAGGCCTTCGGCCAGCGCAATCCCGACCTCATCCAGCGCGTCTCCAACGCACTGCTTGAGCGCGACAGCCTGCCCGACGACGCCGGCACCTATCAGCCCGGTGATCTGGTGGAATTTCCCGCCCCTGATGGCAGCCGCTTTGCCGGTGTGCTGAAGGAGCAGGACGAGACCGGTGCGCTCTTCGACTTCAACCATCCGTTGGCCGGCAAGGCCGTGCGCTTCGAGGTGAAGCTGCTGGGGGTGCTCTGAATGGGATCGACGAACGAGGTTGACCTGACCACGGTGGACCTGCACCGCAAGCCGGGCGGGGCCGGGGGCCCGGCCGAGATGCAGGCCGACGTGGAGGCGCTGCTGGCCGCGCCGCTGCCTGACGGCGAAGAGGCCGTGCTGCTGGCGCAGCCGCGCGGTTTCTGTGCTGGGGTGGATCGCGCCATCACCATCGTCGAGCGCGCGCTGGCGCTGCATGGCGCGCCCATCTACGTGCGGCACGAGATCGTCCACAACGACTACGTGGTCTCCACGCTGCGCGAGAAGGGCGCCATCTTCGTCGACGAGCTGGACGAGGTGCCCGACGGTGCCACGGTGATCTTTTCTGCCCATGGCGTGTCGCGCGCCGTGCGGGCCGAGGCTTCCGGGCGTGGTCTGCAGGTCTTTGACGCTACCTGTCCGCTGGTCACCAAGGTGCATGTGGAAGTGGCCAAGATGCGCAAGGAAGGCCACCACGTCATCATGATTGGCCACGCCGGCCACCCCGAGGTGGAAGGCACCATGGGTCAGGCCGATGATGGCATCTACCTGGTGGAGACCGAGGCCGACGTGGAGCAGCTGCAGGTGCCCGAGGGCGTGTCGCTGGCCTATGTCACCCAGACCACCCTGTCGGTGGACGACTGCCGCACCGTCATCGAGGCGTTGCGTCGGCGCTTCCCGCAGATCAACGAGCCCAAGAAGCAGGACATCTGCTACGCCACCCAGAACCGCCAGGACGCCGTGAAGTTCATGGCGCCGCAGTGCGACCTGGTGCTGATCATCGGCAGCCCGTCCAGCTCCAACAGCAACCGGCTGCGCGAAGTGGCCGAGCGCCACGGCTGCGAGGCTTACCTGATCGGCAGCGCCGCGCAGCTCAACCCGGCTTGGCTGGAAGGGCGCAAGCGCGTCGGCATCAGCGCTGGCGCGTCGGCGCCCGAGATCCTGGTCGACGAGCTGGTGGCGCGCCTGCGCGAGCTGGGCGTGAAGTCCGTGCGACCGCTGGAAGGCGTTCAGGAAAACATGGCCTTCCCGCTGCCCAAGGGGCTGGCGGTCCGGCGCCCGCAGGCCAAGGGCGAAGCTGCAGACGACGATGCAGCCGGGGCCTCCGACGCGGACACCTCCGCATGAAGCTCACGCTGCTGTCGCGCAGCTACTGCAGCCTGTGCCAGAAGATGCTGGACGCGCTGCAGCCCTGGCGCGAGGCCCACGGCTTCGACATCGAGGTTGTCGACGTGGACGCCGACGAGGCACTGGTGGCGCGCTATAACGAGCTGGTGCCCGTGCTGCTGGACGGTGACGTGGAGATCTGTCACTGGCATCTGGACGAGGCGAAGCTGCAGGCGCACCTGCAGGCGTGCCCCTAAGGGCGCATTCCCCTTCTGTCGGCAGAGATTTCATATTTGGCAGACTGTGACAGGTATTTCCTGCATGAAATGCCTGCCTTGGCTAAACTTCGATCTCTCGCTTATTAGCAGTTATCTCAAATCCCCCCTCAACAGGAGAACCCGAATGGATCGTCGTTCCTTCATCGGCAGCACCGCTGTCGCCTCGCTGGCTTCCCTGCCTCTGGCCGCTGCCGCTGCCGAACACAACCATGGCGCCCACGCCCATGGCAAGCACGCTGCTGCGCCTTCCGCTCCCAACCTGTACGCCGGTGCGCTGGCTGCTGCCGGTGAGTGCATCACCCACGCCGAAGTGTGCCTGAACCACTGCCTGAACCTGCTGGGCGAAGGCGACCAGAGCATGGCTGCCTGCTCCAAGGCCGTGAACCAGATGCTGGCCCTGTGCAAGGCCCTGCAGAGCCTGGCCGCCCAGCGTTCGCCGCTCACCCCGATCCAGGCCAAGATCTGCATCGAGGCATGCAAACAGTGCGCCGACGCTTGCAAGGAGCACATCGAGCACCACGTCGAGTGCAAGGATTGCTACGAGTCGTGCCTGAAGTGCGTCGAGGCTTGCGAGAAGATCGCCGTCAAGTAATCGGCTCGCTTTCTCTCTGAGAAAACCCGGCTGCAGGGAAATCCTGCGCCGGGTTTTTTCATGGGAATGGAGAAATATCTCCATGGGCGTGATGATGCAAAATGGTGGAAGAACGTTTCCGAAGGAGCGAGGAGTCATGAGCAACAACACGACCTGGAACGACGAAAGCGCGCGTGCTGCGCTGCGCCGCATCTTCGATGCTGCCGTGAAAAGCGCCGATCCGGCCGCTGCCGTGCGACGGCACCTGCCCGAGAAGCCGCGCGGGCGTTGCGTGGTGGTGGGGGCGGGCAAGGGGGCTGCCGTCACGGCGGCTGCCGTGGATGCCGCCTGGCCGGACGTGGATGTCTCGGGCGTGGTGGTGACCCGCTACGGCCACGCCGTGCCGGCCGGCCGCATCGAGGTGCTGCAGGCGGCGCACCCGGTGCCGGACGAGGCCAGCGTGCAGGCCTCCACCCGCATCCTGCAGGCGGTGCAGGGCCTGGGGCCCGACGACCTGGTGGTGGCACTCATTTCCGGCGGCGGCTCGTCGTTGCTCACGCTGCCCGGGCCGGGCATGACACTGGCCGACAAGCAGGCGCTCAACCGCATCCTGCTGGCCAGCGGCGCCACCATCAACGAGATGAACGTGCTGCGCCGCCAGCTTTCGGCCATCAAGGGCGGACGGCTGGCGCAGGCTGCGCTGCCGGCGCGGCTATGCACCCTCATCATCTCCGACGTGCCGGGCGACGATCCGGCCGCCATCGCATCCGGACCTACCATTGCCGATCCGGCCACGCGCGAAGAGGCCCGGGCCATCGTGGCCCGCTACCGGATGGAACTGCCCGCCGCCGCACAGGCCATCCTGGCCACACCGATGACACCGGCCACGCCGCATCCCCGCGCCGAGGTGAAAATCATTGCTGCGCCGATGATGGCGCTGAAGGCGGCCGCCGACGAGGCCCGTACCCTGGGGCTGATCCCGCTTATCCTGGGCGATGCGCTGGAAGGCGAGGCCGCGCAGATGGGCACCGTGCTGGCCGGCATCGGACGCTCCACGGCGCTCTACGGGCAGCCGCTGGCCGCACCGGCCGTGCTGCTGTCAGGGGGAGAAGCGACCGTCACCATCGGACCGGATGGCGCCGGCAAGGGCGGGCGCAACACCGAGAGCCTGCTGGCCATGGCGCTGGCCCTGGCCGGGCAGAAGGGCGTCTGGGCACTGGCGGCTGACAGTGACGGCATCGACGGCACCGAAGATGCTGCTGGCGCCATCATCACCCCCGACACGCTGACACGTGCGCGGGATAAGCAGCTGGACCCGCGCGCCTTCCTGCGCGCCCACGACAGCTACAGCTTCTTTGCCGCGCTGGATGATCTGGTGATGACCGGCCCCACCGGCACCAACGTCAACGACATTCGGGTGATGCTGGTGGGGTAAGTGACTCAGGGTCTGGGTCCAGCTCTACCGGGGGCCGTTGGGCTGGCGAGCGTGGCGGAATGTCCAGCGTGATGTCCGCCACGTCGGGATACTCATAATGGGCAAAAGCCTGCGCGATGGTCCGGGCCGGCCCGTGACCTTCCTGGCCGTCAGTGGCGGGGGAAAGCGGGCGGGCCGGCTTCATCTCACTGCTCCCGCGTGCGGTTCAGCAGCGCGTTCAGGATGATGGCCCCGAAGGTGGCGGTGCCGATGCCGCCCAGCTTGAAATCGCCGAACTGCAGCGTGAAGTCGCCGGCGCCCAGAATCATCGTCACCGCCGCCACGATCAGGTTGCCGTTCTGGCTGAAATCCACCCGGTTCTCCACCCAGAAGCGGGCGCCGGCAATGGTGATCAGCCCGAACACCACGATCGACACCCCGCCCAGCACCGCCGTCGGAATGGTCGAGATGGCCGCCCCGAACTTCGGCGAAAAGCCCAGGCAGATGGCGGCCAGCGCGGCGATCACGAACACCAGCGTCGAGTAGACGCGCGTCACCGCCATCACGCCGATGTTCTCGCCATAGGTGGTCACGCCCGTGCCGCCAATGCCGCCCGACACGATGGTGGCCACCCCGTCACCGATGAAGGCCCGGCCGATCGAGGCATCCAGATTGCGGCCGGTCATCGCCGACACGGCCTTGATGTGGCCCAGGTTCTCGGCCACCAGCACCAGTGCCACCGGCGCGATCAGCAGAATCGCTTCACTGGAAAACGCCGGTGCCGTGAAGCGCGGCAGCCCGATCCACGGCGCCTGCACCACCGGCCCGAAATCGATTGGCGTGCCCAGCCCCAGCACATTGGTTAGCAGCCAGTACAGCACATAGGCCGACAGCAGCCCGACCAGAATCAGCAGCTTCTGGATGGAGCCACGGGCAAACACCGCCACACCGCCCACGCACAGCACCGTGGCCAGCGACATCCAGCGGTCGAAATCGTTGCCGTTGACGCCCTTGACCACCACCGGCGCCAGATTCAGGCCGATCACCGCCACTACGGCACCGGTCACCACCGGCGGCATCAGCCGTTCGATCCAGCGCGTACCGGCCGCGTTGACGATCAGCCCGATCAGCACGTACAGCACCCCGCAGGCGATGATCCCGCCCAGCGCCACCGGCAGATTGGCGTTCGGCCCGCCGCCGGCATAGCCGGTCGCCGCGATCACCACGCTGATGAAGGCAAAGCTTGAGCCCAGATAGCTGGGCACCCGGCCGCGCACGATGAAGAAGAAGATCAGCGTGCCCACCCCCGACATCAGGATGGCGATGTTCGGGTCAAAGCCCATCAGCAGCGGCGCCAGCACCGTGGCGCCGAACATGGCCACCACGTGCTGAAGTCCCATGGCCACCATCTGGGGCCAGGGCAGACGCTCGTCGGGGGCAATCACCCCCTGGGTCTTCAGCGTCCAGTGAAAGGCGCGCACCGGGGTGTCGGCGGCGGGAGTTTGGGAATCGGGTGAAGCCATGATCGGGTACCTGTTCAGTCGTACCCGAATTTTGCATCAACGCGCCATCGGCTTCATCTGGTGAGTGTGCTCTTTTGCCGGTGAAGGGCCTGATGGCGGGGTGGGACGCAGGGCTCGCCGGCCGGGGCTGGACCGTGGCGAAGGGGGCGCAGGTGGGGGCCGGCCAGCTCGCCCATCAGACCGGGTCGTGACGGCTAGGCGGCATGAGCTGCATGAAAAAGTCGCGGGACAGGCGACGGCACCTTGGAAGCAGCTTCATTGTTCCGATTCATGAAACGGTCTGGTGAGGAATCCCCCTCTTATCCCCGGCATCGTTCGCCCCGATATTCGGTCCATGCAAACGCCCCTTCTGGAGGGCATGACGATGACCGCAACCACTCCACATACCCCGAACACCTCCGTGAACCCCATGGCCGGCCTGGCCACTGTCCCGGGTAGCGCCGCTACCGCAGGCAACGCTACCGCTTCGGGCGCCACCACCGCGGACATCGCCACCACCCCCAAGGCCGTGATCCACGTCGGCGACAAGCCCGGACGCCACTGGGTGGGCGACGGCTTTCCCGTACACGGCATGTTCGACTACGGGCAGGGCGCCGAACAGCGCAGCCCCTTCCTGCTGATGGACTATGCTGCCCCCGCATCCTTCACCCCCAACAGCGGCCATCGCCGGGGCGTGGGCGCCCACCCGCACCGAGGCTTCGAGACCGTCACCATCGTCTACGACGGCGAAGTGGAACACCGCGACTCCACCGGCGCGGGCGGCGTGATCGGTGCCGGTGACGTGCAATGGATGACCGCCGGTGGCGGCATCATCCACGAAGAGTTCCATTCCGACGCCTACAGCCGGCGCGGCGGCCCCTTCGAGATGGTGCAGCTCTGGGTGAACCTGCCCGCCCGCGACAAGATGAGCCCGGCGCGCTATCAGAGCATCACTGCCGACACTATCCCGTCCGTGCCGCTGGCAGGCGGGGCAGGGCAGGCACGCATCATCGCCGGCAGCCTGGAGGGCCACACCGGCCCGGCGCAGACCCACACCCCCATGAACGTCTGGGACGTGCGCCTGCCGGTTGGTGCCGAGGCTTCATTGCCTCAGCCGGAGGGCTGGACCACCCTGCTGCTGGTGCAGGCCGGTACCGTGCGCGTCAATGGCCATGCCGTGAGCGAAGGGCGGCTGGTGATGCTTACCCGCGAGGGCTGCGGCCTGACGCTGGAAGCGCTGGAGGGCAATGCCCGCGTGCTGCTGCTGGCTGGCGAGCCCATCGACGAACCGGTGGTGGGCCACGGCCCCTTCGTGATGAACAGCCGCGACGAGATCCGTCAGGCCATTGCCGATTTCAACAGTGGGCGCTTCGGCAACATGCCGCGATGAACACGTGCCGTCCGGGCAACAATCCCCGGACCGTCGCCGGAACGTGGTAATGTCAACGCTGCCATAGATTGATATTTGTCCGGGGCCCGTTCCTGCCGGGGCGGGCCCTGTTCCCTGGAGATGACCATGAAACTCTTCTACCTGCCGGGTGCCTGCTCCATGGTGCCCCACACCGCCCTGCAATGGATCGGCCAGCCCTACGAGGCCAAAGCCGTCACCCACGCCCAGACCAAGGAGCCCGCCTACCTGGCCATGAACCCCCGGGGGGCCGTGCCCCTGCTGGTCGACGGCGACCTGGTGCTGTCCCAGAACGTGGCCATCCTGGCCTACCTGGACGCACGCTTCCCCGAAGCACGGCTCTTTGGCAGCGACACCATCGAAGGCAAGGCCCGCGCATGGCGCTGGCTGGCGTTCCTGAACGCCGACGTCCACAAGGCCTTCGGCCAGCTCTTCCGCACTCCCCCCTGGGCAGAAGACGAGACCGTCAAGAACGCCATGCAACAGGCCGCCCGCGCCCAGATTGCCGGCATGCTGAAACAGGCCGATGACCAGCTGGCCAACCACGCCTGGCTGGGCGGCGAGGAAATCTCCGTCGCCGACATCTACCTGTACGTCATCCTGCGCTGGGCCAACGGCCTTTCCGTGGACCTGAGCCAGATGAAGCACCTGAACGAGTTCCAGAAGCGCGTGGCTGCCGACCCCGGCGTGCGCGAGATCTGCGCCCAGGAGGGGTTGCAGCCGTGATGGCTGTGCCATCCCGCAGGTTAGGGTAATGGCCACCCTGCAAGTGCGTGTTCGGCAGCGGAAGGCTGCCGAACATGACGCCTGGTTCCGGCGACAGGTTCAGGCCGGGCTGGATTCAGCCAACGCTGGAAGGCTGATTCCGGCTGCGGAGGTGGAGGCCCGGTTTGCTGACAAGCGGGCTGCTACACGGCGCCAGATGAAAGCTGGCGCTTCATGAGTTTTGCTGGTTGAAGTGCCTAATCGGACGCTCGACCAAAGCCCGCAGTTCCCCGCCGCTCGCGCGTCCGTCATGGGGGCGATGTCGGCGGAGGTCTTTCGTATGTGGACCATGGTGAGTTCGACTTTGCGTAAGTGAACGGCTAGGATAGAAGAACCTTCTCCTCTTCGAGTCTTCTTTTTAATGTTTTACTTACTTTTCCAAGCAATGTATCAATTATTCCTTTGATTATCTCCGATAGCTGGTCGTCGATTTCTGAGCATCCGAGAATATGAATAATTACTTGCGCAGTCTCGTTTGGATGAGTTTCTAGAAGCTCGTGATTCTGCAATTCTTTACATATCATGAAATACCTTGGTGTGTGAATTTTTGGGAGTTTTGAGATTAATAGAATAGCGTCAGGGTTTGAATGAAGCATGGACGTGATTATGTCAACCATGAAGGCCGTCTCTTCATTGTTTAGTTTTGTTGGAATGTTTTCTATGCGATTTTCGAAGTGATTTTTCATCCACCTGCCCCAAATTGATTTAAGCTGTTCGTTATTTTTTGAGTCTGGAAGAGAGTGCCAGAGTTGGTTGTAAAAACATACTATCTCATCTTTACTGGAGTCGTTGAATATACGAGGAATAAGTTCTTCGTTTGGATTGCCGTCATGATTAATGACGATTCTCGAGAGAAGTTTCATCAACTTACTTCTCCGGTCCTTCCCTTTGAGATTTGATAGCGCACTTAAAGTGTCACATTCCAAGTCTCTTATCAAAACCGGGTTTAAATCCCCGGTCTCAAGCAAGCCGTCCCAGGCTTGTTCGAACCGATGGTTCTGATCTTGGTCATTGAAGGTCAGTAAGGGAATTATGTTTTGGCGCGTCCATAGTTCATCAAGTGAGAACAGGAGATTGGTGTGCATGAGAAGGATAGGTATCCCGAGGTGCCCTCTTTCTAGGGAGTCGCTAATTATCGTTTCGAACAGACGTTTATAGTGATCTGGAAGTGTTTGCTGTGTGGTTTCGGAGTTACTAATTTTTAGGCGGACTTCCTCTATCCAGAATAGAACAAGAGTCCCATCGGTGCTGTCAACAGATTCAAAGATCCAGTTCTCCTTGGTTGAGGAAATGAATTTCGGATATATTGATGTCCATATATTGCGCGTTAGATTGTTCGTTGTATTTATTAGATCTGGATGCAATAAGAGACCGTTTGTGTTCTGATTGATTCTCAAAAGTAGAGTTGAAACCCACTTTCCCTGGTTTTTGATGAGATCGGTGTTGTTCAGTATGTCGAGTATGGAAACGCATTGATTCTTTGTTAGATTTACTCTTCCTAGGCAATGCAACATGTGGTCAAGAAAATCTGAATTCTGTTGCTTGAGCTTGCTCAATTCTTTTGCAAGATTGAGAATATATTCAGGATTCTGGCTGAAGAGCTCAATAATCTCATGTAAAAGCGGTTTCCGATAGACGCTATCAATAATATCTTTATAAGTCTTTTCAATTTTCACGTCATCGATTTGGTTAGTCTGATCTTCTTGTGGTTTTTTTGCGGACGAGACGGGAGGGTTGTTATAGTACTTAATAATGTTAAACCAGTATGGAAATTCTACGTTAGGGGGTTCTTTTAGATCTGGGGCCTCCGTTTTGATCTTGCTGAGATTTTGTTTTGCTATATTGCAGCTAGGCATTACTTTGAGTAGCCATGTCAGCCAGTTGAAGATTTTTTGAATGTTCTGGCGTTCAGGTTTGATCCCGCCTTGGTTATTTGAGTTGGCTCGAATGCCAAGTATTTGTTTTACAAACTCATGGCGTATGTTTTCTTTACAAAGCTTGTAGCTTATTGCGGTTGCGTGATACATCTCGTGGTGCTCGGGCTGGGTGCCGAGATCACAGTTTTCAATAATCCATTTTAGTTTTTCCTCGGGTTGTCTATTGGTGTTGATGGTGCTCGCATGAATGGCGAGTCTTCGTAAAATTGGAGCTTTCGATTTGATCAGTATACTAGTCCATAAATCAAGTGATTCTGAGTCATTGGCTCCAAGGAATTCCAGTGTGTCGCGTGCGGAGTCAATGAGAGTGTCAATGTCAGTAGTGTTGATATTGTCGCGATAATCTTCGTCAAGAGTTTCAATGGCCATCCTGTTCCAGCCGAGCTCTAGATCGTCAGGGTTCCAGATATGTAGGCTGTTAGATATTTCTTCTAATCGACCTGTTGTACTCTTCAGTAGCTGAGTTGAAATAGATTCAAGGTGTGGTTTTATGTAGTTTTTCCATACGCGCTTTGTATCCTTTGAGTGCATATGGTGGTTTGCTGAAAAGAACTGATATGACCAATCTTTTGCTTTGTGAAAGCTGGCCTTGAGGTCATAGTCATTCATTGCCATGAATGCCTTTAGGGCGCTTAAGGGTGCCTCGTGTTCGTGGGATTGTTTGGCAATCCGCGAGAGCACAAAGTCATAACATGGGGATTCGCGATGTGTTTGTGCTGGTTTTGTGGTAATAAGAATGTCAACCCATCGTTCAAATGTGGTTTTTTCGAGATATTTATTTTTTCCAACCTCTCTTCCGAGTTGTTCCCATAGTCTTGGGTTTAGCTTCAGGTTGTATTTGAATGCAAGTTTGAGTAGGGTGTCTGGGTGGGTGTTCAAATAATCTTTGGCCAACCATTTTGCGAGCATCTCATCTCTGTTATTTAAAGGCTGATCGTTGAACAATGCCTTGAGATGTCCTTGTTCTTCAAGCCAAGCGGGCCATTCTTCACCTCTGATGTGCTTTGTGAAGAGCTTTGTTGTGTCGTCTCTTTCGAGAATGTGCTTGATTTCACCTTTTAGAGCATCTTCATCCGTGGGGGGTGTTTTTGATAGTTCAATGATTCTTTGATTCCATTCCAATACTCCGCGAGATGTCACTTTGGCGAGCTGATTGATTGAGTCGTATAGCTCTATGTACTTATTGATTGGGTTCTTTTCCCCGAAGATAATTGGCTCAATACCAAGGAGTTTCCACTTATCTGGTTCTTCTGTTAGCGCGAATCGTCCAGCCAGACGGTCTCCTGGAAGTGCTCTCGCAAGATATTTCATAATCACATCGTCATGGCTATAGCCTATGAACAGAACCGTAAACTCTCGGAACACGTCAACCAGGAAGCGCCGTGCCCATCCTTCTGTCAAGTAGGCGCGACCGAAGTCAGCATCGGTCAGCACCATGTCTTTGGCTCGATGGGAACTCAGTTGGGGTAATGCGCCATGTACGTATACGATGCCGTTGAAGTCATAGCCTTGGGGCAGGGCTGGGGCTCTGTAGATGTTGGGTGCCTCCGAGAAGTTATCGTCGTTTTGGAGCTCCTTGCGGGCTTCTTCGAAGAGCAGGTCAAAGTTCGTGGTGATAAGTCTTATTCTTTTGGATTCACGAAATAGCCTGATGATGTTGCGATGAAGATCGTTGGGTTTGCTTCCTTCAGGGGATAGATGTTTTATCGCACGCCGATGTACGTCTATTCCATTTTTGTTCAGCGATCCAAGGAAACGGTCCAGCGGCTCTTTTTCTTCGGGTACGAGACCTGTTCCTGACGCGATATCTTTTGCCAGTTTCCGGAAGTCGGGAAGATTTGATGGGCTTCCCATGGAGACACCTGCACCGGCGAAGATGACCAGCTTGTCATCCCTGATGGCGTTGAGGATACGTTCATCAAAGTCTACTGAACCGAGTCTGGTCATGATCTTCCGGGTGTCTGTATTGGTTCTTATGGCTATCGTAGCAGCTTGGCTTTGAAGCGAATGATAGCGTACCCGGGTTAGAGCAGCCCCGTAGTTTTCATGCGACAGATGTGTCCAAAATAAAGGCCCCGTTTTGGGCCTTTCTTCATTTCAAGCTACACATCGGACAGGCTGCCGATCCACCCCCAGAATCAATAGCCGACATTCCGCCGAACATCACCCGGCTCCGGCAGGCTGGAGGCACCGGAACGCTGGCTGTGGCCCTACAGATCACCGAGAGACGCGGGATAGGATTTCATTCCTTCCTGATCCCCTGTCTGTTCTCTTTCCGATAAAACACACACAACCAGCCGCAAGCGATCAGATAAAGACCATAGCAGAAGAGGCGTTCAAGCCAGGCCTCAGTTCGCCAATATCTCAATGCCACAGAGAGTTGTTCGGGTGGTACAACAATTGTTTGCTGTTTCCCATCTTCCAGAAATTCAATCCTGCTTATCGCCAGGCGCTGTAGCGTGCCTTTGTAATTCAATGGCGTGTAAAAACGGATGCCTTCAATGCTGATGATCTTTTCTGGGCGATGATTGTCTAAAAACTGGTTTCCTTGCTCGTCAAGAAAACGGGGGGCGTTCACGGAATAACTTCGCCCGCCATGTTCCAGTCCAAAAAAGGCAGGGCGTGTTGGTGGGGTGTATTTGATGTTGCCACTCAGGTGCACGGCTTCTTCGTACATGGGCTGGAACAGGCTCAGTACCAGCGTGCTGCCCAGCAAGGCCAGCAAAACACTCAGCAGTATCACGGCCACAACCAATTCAGGTTTGCTTATTCTGGGCATCACGCTTCCATCGTCCATTCATGTCGGTTGCAAGCCGTCGTTCCGATATCCCCGTGCTTCATGGAGTCTTCCAGCGGATTGTGCAAAGAAAAAGCCCCCGAAGGGGCTTTTTCTCATGTCAGACGACAATCCATTCAGCTATCGAACAACACCTCAGAACCGATAGCTGACATTCAGCCGGACATCACGTCCGGGTTCCGGCAGGCTGGAGACGCCGGAGCGCTGGCTGTGGCTCTTGTAGTACTTGTTAAACAGGTTGTTGACCGCGAAGTTGACGTTCAGGTCGTCGGTGCCGAAGGGCTTCCAGTTGGCGTACAGGTCGTTGACGCCATAGCCGCTGCGGCGAACCAGTTCGGGCGTGGCGGATGAGCCGCGCGAGCTGGGAATGTAGCCGGCGCTCTGCACGAAGCGGCCGCGCCAGCCCACTTCCACGTTGGGGTTCTCCAGCTGGTAGGCCAGGCCGGTGGTCCAGGTGCGACCGATGGGGATGGCGGTGCTGGTCGAGTCGGCCACTTCGCCGTCCAGCTTGGGCTTGCTGTAGGCCACGCCGGCGCGCGTGGTCCAGTGGCCGAAGGCGTAGGCGGCGCTTAGTTCGTAGCCGTGGTTCTTCAGCGTGCCGCTGTTGAAGAGGCGATAGTACGAGGCAGCCTGGCGACCCTGGCAGGGGGTGCCGGCCGCGTTGATGCACTGGTAGTCCTGGTGGTTCTTCGTGTTCTGGTGGAACACGGTGGCGGCCAGGCGCAGGGCCTGGGAGGGCGTGTAGGTGACGCCAGCTTCCAGGGTGCGGGCGCGTTCGGCTTCCAGGTTGTTGTCGGCAATGACGCGGCGACCGCCGGCCAGCATGGCTTCATACAGGCGCGGGCTGCGCGTGGCGTAGGACAGGCCGGCGTTGAACGACACCTGTTCGTTCAGGTCATAGATGGCGGCAATGCTGGGGTTGATCTGCCCGTCGGAGACTTCGCTGCGGCCGGAGGTGCGCATTTTGAAGTGGTCGTAGCGCAGGCCGGTGGTGAGGGTGACGGGGTGCAGGTTCCAGATGCCTTCGGCGTAGATGCCCGCGTCGGTCTTGCGCTCGTTGACGGTGTCGACGGCCTCGCCGTCGGTGGACAGGCGGGAGCCGGGCTTGGACTCCTGACGGCGCAGGTTGACGCCGTATTTCAGGATGTGCTCGTTGAACAGGTAGCTGTCCAGGTTGATGTTGGCGCCCTGGGTTTCCACTTCACTGGCGCCAAGCAGCAGGGTACCGGAGCCTGCGCGCGGGAAGTTCTTCATTTCGGCGCTCATCCGGTAGACATCGGTCTCGATCTTGTCCACCGGGCCCAGGCCGCGACCGGTGTAGGCCAGTCGGGTGGTGTCCTGGGTGTAGATGCGGTAGCGCGGGGCGTTGTTGGTCTCGTTGTTGTCCTGCGAGAAGTCGAATTCTTCGCGCAGGGCGCGCACGCCGTGGGTCTTTTCCTGGCGGTGGCTCAGTTCGATGCGGTTCTGCTCGTCCAGCGCATAGCCGAACTTGGCCAGCAGGCCGCGCTGTCCCAGGGCGCTGTTCTGCACTTCGCGCTTGGCGCTGCCGCCGGACTTGTAGTTCTCTTCCTTCGTCCAGTTGGCGTTGACGAGGGCATCCAGTGCGCCGAACTGGCCATAGGCGGCCACGCCGGCACCGCGGCCCTTGTTGCTGCTGAAGCCGCCATTGACCTTGAAGCCCAGGGTCTGGCCGGGACGCAGCAGGTCCTTGGCCGAGGCGGTGCGGGCCACGATGGCGCCGCTGGTGGCACCAATGCCGGCCGAGGCCGAGCCGGTGCCTTTCTGCACTTCGATGTCCTTGATGAGGGCCGGATCCAGCAGGAAGCGGCCGTTATGGTGGAACATCTGCGTGTCGGAGTAGGTGTTGTCGACCTTGATGTCGATCTGGTCCTGACCCATGCCGCGGATGGTGACCCACTGCGAGGTGCCGTTGCCGCCGCCGAAGTTGATGGAGGGCTCGGCCGAGAGCACTTCCTTCATTTCATTGGCGGTGCTTTCTTCCAGCGCCTTGAAGTTGACCTTCTCGGTGGAGGAGGCCGCCTTTTCGATGGCGTAGATGGTCTGGAGCTGGGTTTCGGTAGGGGCGGCGGACTGGGCGTGCGCAAAGGTGCTGATGAGCGCCAGCGGCACGGCCTTCAGGCCGAGAGAGACGCAGTGTGAACGGAGTTTCATGTCTTGGGCGTCGGAACGGGGTGGAATGGTCAACGGCAGCCCACATGGGCTGCACAATGTGTCAGCGCCCAAGTATAAGTGCAATTCTCGTTTACATTACGCTTCTCTTCATGCGGTTCACGCAGACATGCCCCGTTTCAGCAGCCACTGGCTGAACGGCCAGTCCACGCTGTCCAGCAGGTTCTTGGTGATGAGCCCCAGTTCGGTGTCACCCTCGATGCGCAGCTTGCGGTTGAAGAACAGGGTGTCGGGGTCTTCCTCGCGCATCATCATGCGCAGGAAATCGATGCCGTTGGCGGCCAGTCGCAGATCGGGCGCGCCTTCGTAGTCCTGATCCAGAAACTTCTGTTCGTTGGCGCCAAAGCGCACCTTGATGCCGGCGTCCAGCACGTCGATCTCGAACTTCCTGCCGGCAAAGAGGCTCATGTCGGCGGGCAGCAGGCCCTTCTTCAGCATGGTGTTCAGCGCCAGCACCAGGGCAAGGCGCGGCGGCCGGCCGGGCAGGTGGGCCACGATGCGGCTCACCCAGGCGGGGGCGATGATCTCAGGCAAGGGCATGACTTTCCTCCTTCAGGGCCTCGATGCCGGGCAGTCCGCGCCAGTAGCCGTCCACGGGGGTGCCCACGGCCAGGCGGGTGAGTTCGGGCTGCACGTCGGCCCAGGTGGCCTTGCCGTCCAGCACGTCGCGGTGCAGGCGGATGATCTCGGGCATGTCGTGCAGCTGGGGCGAGAGCCGCAGCAGGCTCACGCCCATGGCCTGCAGTTCCTGGTGGTGCGGCAGCAGGGTCTGGCTGCCGTAGGACATGGTCTGGATGCCGTTGATGGTGAGGAACGGCTTGCCCTCGCGGGTCTTCAGCACCATGCCGTCCTCATGGTCCAGGCAGCGGAATTCGCAGTGGTCCTTGTTGAGGTTGTAGTGGCGCGCGGTGAAGCAGCGCGACGAATAGGCCAGCGGCATGCGGCCCCAGCCGAACAGTTCGGTCTCGATGCCTTCGGTGGCCGCCAGGATGGTGGCCACCTTGTCGTGGCTGAGTTCGGTGGGGGGCACCCAGCGGAAGGCGCCCAGCTGGCGGAACACGCCCAGCGTGGTCTCGTTGTAGATGTTGAGACTGGCGCCGGCCACGAAGGGAATGTCGTGCTCGCGGGCCAGCCGCACCGCACCCATGTCGTTGGCCTCGACCTTGAAGCGGTCCTGTCCGGTGATCTTGCGCAGCCGCCGCAGGTCGGTCTCGCTTTCCAGCAGCACCTGCGACGACAGGATGACTTCCTTGCCGCTGTCGGCCAGGTTCTCGGCCAGGCCATACCAGTCGGCAAAGCGCATCTTCTGGCGGCGCGAGCACACGACTTCACCCAGATAGATGGTGTCCACCGGGGCATCCAGCATGGAAACATAGAACTCCAGCAGCGTTTCCTTCTGCCAGAAGAACTGGATGGGACCCAGCGACAGCCGGATCGGGTTCCGGGATTGAATCGGTTCGCTCATCGTGCCTGTCTCCTCATTTCCACGGCCGGTTGTAGGCGCCCAGCGTGGTCTGGTGTCCTTCGGATACCTTGCCCAGGGTCTTGCTCCAGAGCGGATCGACCCGGAAATGCGACGGGTCGGCCGCGGCGGCATCCAGCGCCTTGCGCAGGGTGTGGGTGACTTGGGCGGTGTAGGTGGGGCTGCGCTGGCGGCCTTCCACCTTGATGGCGGCCACGCCGATGCCGATGAGATCGGGCAGCATTTCCAGCACGTTCAGGCTGGTGGGCTCTTCCAGCGCGTAATACGTGGCGTCGTTCACCTCGAAGCGGCCCTTGCACAGCGTGGGGTAGCCGGCCGGCTCCTTCGGGTTGTAGCGGTCAATGAGGACGTGGTTGAGGCGCACGTCCATGCGGTCGGGGAGCTGTTCCCAGCGCACGGCCTTGGCGGGCGAACAGACGCCCTGCATGTTGGGCGATTCGCCCGTGGCGTAGCTGGACAGGATGCAGCGGCCTTCCACCATCACGCACAGGCTGCCAAAGCCGAACACCTCGATTTCCACGTCGGTGTTTTCAATGACGTGCTTGACCTGGCTGAGGGTGAGCACGCGGGGCAGCACGGCACGACGGATGCCGAACAGCTCCTTCATGAGGTTGATGGCCTCGTAATTGGTGGCTGACCCCTGCACCGACATGTGCAGCCGCAGGTTGGGGTGGCGCTCGCGGGCATAGGCCATGATGGCCGGATCCGCCACGATGATGGCGTCGGCGCCCAGCAGCACGGCGGTATCGACCGCGGCATGCCAGCGCTTCACTTCACCCGCCTGCGCAAAGGTGTTGATGGCCATGAGCACCTGACGGCCACGCGCATGGGCATAGGCCACGCCTTCCTGAGCGGATTTCATGTCGAAATTGAGCCCCGGGAAATTGCGCGCGTTGGTGGCGTCCTTCAGGCCCATGTAGACCGTGTCCGCACCATTGTCCACCGCCGTCTTCAGGGCAGGCAGGTTGCCCGCAGGGCATACCAGTTCCGGAATCCTTCGCATTGTCTCTTCCTGTAATTTCGACGGTGAAAACCTGTCGATCATAGTGCAGGAGTATTTTCGGCTCAAGGCATGGCCGTTGATCATGATCAAAAGGAAGGGGTTATATGCGTAAATCTAATTTATTAACTGATGATCGATAGGGAAGTTAAGTTGTGATTGATCGTGTTGTTCTGGTGGGGCGGGTTTGAATATTAAGGTGTGATTGATTTATGCGCTGGGTGGGGTGGCAAGGAATATTAAGTTGTGATTGATTTGATAATCGGGTGACGGGCACCGACCCATCTCAAGCCGTACGATGGGTTCAGGGCCGAGGAGGAGGGCGCAGGCGTTGTAGAGCTTCGGCGAGACCTTGTGCAGCGCCGGAAAAGCAAAAGGCCACCGCAAGGGTGGCCTTCTGGAATCTGGTGCCGGTGAAGAGAGTCGAACTCCCGACCTTCGCATTACGAATGCGCTGCTCTACCAACTGAGCTACACCGGCTTGGTGTTGAGCCTGCGATTCTAACCCGAAACCGGGGCTGTTTGGCAAGTCCGTCGAATGCGGGCCTGCAAGCGTGCGGCTGGGACGAGACAGTGGCGAGGCGAATGGGCGTTTCCGGGCGACGGGTGGGGCCTCAGAGCGGCGCTCTGGCCAGAAACGCCGCCACCGTCGGCCACTGAAGCCGCACGCGCAGCTCGCGCTTCAGGCGGCGGGAGTCCAGCCGGCGGGATTCGCGCATGAAGCTCATCCGCACTTCGGACAGGGTCCGGGTCAGTTCGGCGCGCGAGTGGCGCGGGGGGCGGGGCAGGCCCAGGCGGTCGGCCACCTGATCCAGGTAGTCGCCCAGGGTCATCTGGCTGTCATCCACGGCGTTGATGACGCGCTGGCGCGGGCCGCGCAGCAGGGCGGTGCGGGCAATGCGGGCCAGGTCGTCGGCGTGGATGTGGTTGGTGATCACGTCGTCGGCCGGCACCAGGGCCGGTACCTGCTGGCGCAGGCGCTCCACAGGCAGGCGGTCGGCCGCGTAGATGCCGGGCACGCGCAGAACCAGGGCGGGTAGCGGCGGCTGCTGCAGACGACGGCTGCCCGCGTTGGAAGCTTCAGAGCGATGGATGCCGAAGCGCACCTGCCGCTCGGCATCCACCCGGCGGCGGGCGCGGTCGGTCAGCGGCTGCAGCGTGTCGGTCTCGCGGGTGAAGGCGCCGCCCCGGTCGCCGTAGACGCCGGTGGTGGACAGGTAGACAAGGCGCGGGGCAGGGGCGTGCTGGCTCCGGCTCCGTGCCTGGGTGGCGGGGGCGGGCACGGCAAGCAATGCTGCTGTCGGCCGGGGGCCCAGACGGTGGGCGCGGCCCGGGCGGGAAGTCGTGCTGGCGCGCTGGCCACGCGCCCGGGCCAGCGCCTGCAGCCAGCCCCGTGTCAGCCGGCCGGTCACTTCGCCGTCGCGGCTGGCGGGTGGGGCGGCGTGCAGGATGTGGGTGGCCCAGCGGGCCAGGCGGTGGGCATCGTCGGCCCGCATGGCCAGGGCGCCGGCTGCGCGGATCTTCTGCAGGGTTTCGTCACTGCGTGCCACGCCCATGACCTGCCAGCCGTGGTGCAGCTGCTGCACCACGCGCTGGCCGATGTCGCCGCAGCCGATGATCAACAATCGTTGACGGCGGAAACGCCGGGGAACTGGGCGATAATGCGGGGTTTGGCCTTTCTTCTGGATCATGCGCCAATCCTTACGGGGGAACTGACATGACTTACAACGTGACGATCTCGCCCAGCGGCCGCCAGTTCAAGGTGGACATCGGCACCACGGTGCTGGAAGCCGCGCTGGACCAGGGCATCGTGCTGCCCTATGGCTGCAAGGACGGCGCCTGTGGGGCGTGCAAGTCGCTGGTGACGGACGGTAGTGTAGAGCAGGGCAAGCACCTGCCGTCGGCGCTGTCGTCGGCCGAGATGACGCAGGGCTATGCGCTGCTGTGCACGGCCACGCCCACGTCGGACCTCACCATCGAGACGAAGGTGGTGGATGGTGCCAGCGACATTCCGGTGCGCAAGCTGCCCTGTCGGGTACGCTCCATCGAGGCGCTGGCGCCGGACGTGCGCTGTATCCGGCTGCAGCTGCCGTTTTCCGAGCGGCTGCAGTATCTGGCTGGCCAGTACGTGGACCTGATCTTCCCCGACGGCGTGCGGCGCAGCTATTCCATGGCCACGGCGCCCGACACGCTGGAGGACGTGGAGCTGCATATCCGCCACCTGCCGGGCGGGCATTTCACCGACCGGGTGTTCGGGGTGGGCCCGCGGCCGCCGCTGAAGGAGCGCGAGATCTTCCGGCTGGAGGGGCCGTTCGGCACCTTCTTCCTGCGCGAGGACAGTGACAAGGCGGTGGTGCTGCTGGCCAGCGGCACGGGCTTTGCGCCCATCAAGGCCATCGTGGAGCGGATCACGGCGCTGCAGGCGGCCGGCAGTTTCCGGCGGCCGGTGCGGCTGTACTGGGGCGGACGGCGTCCGGCCGATCTCTACCACGACGCGCTGTGCCGCCAGTGGGAAAAGGATCTGGCCGACTTCCAGTATGTGCCGGTGCTGTCGGATGCGAAGCCCGAGGATGGCTGGACGGGGCGTACCGGCTTTGTGCACCTGGCGGTGATGGCCGATCTGCCCGACATGTCGGGGCACGAGGTCTATGCCTGTGGCGTGCCGGTGATGGTGGAATCGGCCCGGCGCGACTTCGTGGCGCAGTGCGGGCTGGATGCGTCCGACTTCTACGCCGACGCCTTCACGTCGGAGGCCGACCGTCAGGCGGCGGCCTGATCTGTCGACCGCAGGGGCCGCTCTGCCCGGGCCCGGCTGGTCCGGGCAGCCTGGCCCCCGAATTTCCTCACGGACTGCCTCCCTGGCCGATTTCCTGTAATCTGGCCGGCAGTCGAAACGACGAAGTGCATATCGGGCCGCCACGGGGGCGGCCCCGCTTCAGGAAAGGACCTGCGCACGGCAGCCGCAAGGCGCCGCCCGGGCCTTCCCCAGTGAGGAGATGATCATGAGACGACTGCTCACGCCCAAGAACCTGCTGCTGCTGGTCCTGCTGGCCGTGATGTTCTGGTCCTTCTACAGCGGTGCTTCGCCATCGCACAGCACGCCGCCGGCGTCGGCGGACAAGGCCGCGACGACGCAGGGCGGTGGCGCGGCAGCTGCGGCGCAAGCCTCGGATGGCGCACCCGAGCAGCCGGTGGGCTTGCCGCTGGCCTATCTGCAGAAGCTGAAGGACGTGGCCGACAAGCCGGCCACCACCTACATCAAGCCTGGCCGGCCCACGCTGGTGAAGTTCTGGGCCAGCTGGTGCCCGCTGTGTCTGTCGGAACTGGCCGACACCAATGCCTGGGCCTCCGATGAGCGCTTCTCGTCGGCGGTGAATCTGGTCACGCTGGCCTCGCCCGGCTTCCTGCACGAGAAGCCGCAGGCCGACTTCGTGACGTGGTATGGCGGGCTGGACTATCCGGCCATGCCGGTGCTGCTGGATGTGGGCGGCCTGCTGGCGCGGCAGCTGGGCGTGCGGGTGTATCCGTCGTGGGTGCTGCTGGATGCCGATGGCGGCGTGGCGCGGGTGGTGCGCGGGCGCCTGTCCGAAGCGCAGGCGCTGGCCCTCATCGAGGACCCCGAGGCCGATCTGGCACGGCTGGCGCAGGCCGAGCGTGCTTCCTTCTATCAACCGGATTCGCAAAAATCATCGAAAGTCATGAATACCAGGACCATCTATCTGGCCGGCGGCTGCTTCTGGGGCGTGGAAGCCTATTTCCAGCGCATCCCGGGCGTGGTGGATGCCGTGTCGGGCTATGCCAATGGGCGCACGCAGAACCCCAGCTACGAGGACGTGATCCGTGGCGCGGGCCATGCCGAGACGGTGAAGGTGACCTATGACGCCGACCGTCTGAGCCTGGCCGACATCCTGCAGTACTACTTCCGCATCATCGATCCCACCAGCCTGAACAAACAGGGCAATGACCGCGGTGCGCAGTACCGCACGGGCGTCTACTACACGGATGCGGCTGACAAGGCCACCATCCAGCAGGCGCTGGATGCGCTGCAGCAGAAGTACAGCCGCCCGCTGGTGGTGGAGAACCTGCCGCTGCAGAACTTCTACGAGGCCGAGGAATATCACCAGGACTATCTGGCCAAGAACCCCAACGGCTATTGCCATATTGACGTGCGCAAGGCTGACGAGCCGCTGCCGGGCAAGCCGGCCGGCAATCCGCCGGCAGCCGCTGCCGTGGGCAAGGGCTTTGATGTGGCCAGCTACCGCAAGGCTTCCGATGCCGAGCTGAAGCAGCGCCTGAGCGCCGAGCAGTACCGCGTCACGCAGCAAAGCGGCACCGAGCGCGCCTTCACGCATGAATATGACCACCTGTTCGCGCCCGGCATCTATGTGGACGTGGTGAGCGGCCAGCCGCTCTTCAGCTCGAAGGACAAGTTCGATTCCGGCTGCGGCTGGCCCAGCTTCACGCGGCCCATCCAGCCGTCGGCCGTCACTGAGCATGAGGACCTCAGCTACAACATGCGGCGCGTCGAGGTGCGCAGCCAGGCCGCCGATTCGCACCTGGGGCACGTGTTTCCCGACGGCCCGCGTGACAAGGGCGGTCTGCGCTACTGCATCAACGGCGCCAGCCTGCGCTTCATCCCGCTGGAGAAGATGGCCGAAGAGGGCTATGGCAACCTGATCGATGCCGTGAAGTGATCAGGGGGTGACGGGGCGGCCGGTGAAGGCATCCGGCTGCCCCATTGAAGGGATCACGCCGCCATAAAAAAGCCCGGACCGAAGTCCGGGCAAAAAACCAACCAGGGAGGAATTCAGCCGGTGACTGAGGAAGTCACCGTTGCGGCTGAACAACGACATTCTCCAGCGATCGGCCCCGATGTGTTGCGCGTTTGCGTCATGCGGGTGTGCGGGGCCGATGGGTGGCCGGATGGCCGGGAACGAAGGCGGGGTGCCCGGGCTTTCCCTGTGCGTATTCGGAATGGGGCGTGGACTGTTCCGCGGGCGCTCGGGTCTTGCTGGGTGAGCTGATCCAGCGGGCAGCCTGATCCGAATGGCGAGCTTTTGCCGCGGTCACGGGGTCAACCCGCCATCGCACGATATATCGTGAACGAGGCACACGGCCACGCTGCCCCTGCGTCAGGGCAAGGGACACCGTCCGTGCAGCCGTCGGCAACCGGCCAGCCTGTGGGGACTGTTCCGTCATCGCCGGCTGCCTATGCTGTCCACCGCCCGGGCCGGTTCGCGGCCTGCGACGCTGCTGCCCGGGCTTCGGGCCCGACGCGACATGGACGGGCACAACGGAAACGGTCGTTTGACGCGATGGGGTGTCGTCTATGTGGATGGTCTGGGGTGGCGCGCTGCTGGTGCTGCTGAAGTGGCTGGAGGTCGATCCGGTCTCGAACTGGAGCTGGTGGTGGATTCTGGCACCGCTGGGCGTGGCCTTCCTGTGGTTCGAGTTCTTCGAGCGGATGTTCGGCCGTGACAAGCGCCAGCTGGAGATGGCCGCTTACGAGAAGCGTGCCCGCGAGCGCGTGGCGCAGACCTTCGATCAGCAGGCCCGCCGTTCCTGAGCGTTTTCGGGCTGGGCATCTTCCGGCGGCCGGGCCGCATCGGTGCGGCGGCCGCGTTGCGGCGTGGGGTGGCTGAAGTGTGTGCAGGACGCATCCTGACGGAATCCCCCCTTGAAAAGCATGTAAGAATGGCCGCTTGTCCATTCCGTCCGACGCTCTTTCTTCCATGCTCGTCCATCCTCAGTTCGATCCCGTCGCCTTGCACATAGGCCCCCTGGCCATACGCTGGTACGGGCTGATGTACCTGGTGGCCTTCACGCAGTTCGTGCTGCTGGGGCGCTGGCGCATCGCGCAGCGTCAGCCGGGCCAGCCGCTTCATGGCTTCACCGGCAAGGATGTCGAGGACCTGATGTTCTACGGCGTGCTGGGTGCGGTCATCGGCGGGCGCCTGGGACACGTGCTGTTCTACGGGCTGTCGTACTACCTGGCGCACCCGCTGCACATTTTCTATGTCTGGGAAGGCGGCATGGCCTTTCACGGTGGCCTGGTGGGCGTGCTGCTTTCATGCGCACTGTTTGCCCACCGACGTGGCGTGCGCTGGCTGGACCTGATGGATTTTGTGGCGCCGCTGGTGCCGCTGGGGCTGGCAGCCGGCCGGCTGGGCAACTACATCAACGGCGAGCTGTGGGGACGCGTCACTGACGTGCCCTGGGGCATGGTGTTTCCGCAGTCGGGTTCGGCGTTGCCGCGTCATCCGTCGCAGCTCTACGAGCTGGCGGCCGAGGGGCTGCTGCTGTTCGTGGTGCTGTGGTGGTATTCGCGCCGGCCGCGGCCCACGGGGGCAGTCAGCGGGCTCTTCCTGGTGGGCTACGGCCTGTGCCGCTTCCTGGTGGAATACGTGCGCGAGCCCGACGATGGTTTCTGGGGGCCGCTGACGGCTGGCCAGGCGCTGACGCTGCCGATGCTGCTGGCCGGTGCCTGGCTGATGTGGCGGGCAGGGCGCAAGGCGGACTGACCGGCACATGGCCCTGACTGGCAGATAGCCTGCGACGGGCTGGCACCCTGATCATGATCGGGCGGAAGATCCGCCCGCAACGGGGCGCCTGTCGTTTGTGAGGCCCGAAATGCAGAAAGGCCCGGACATGCCGGGCCTTTCGTGGAATGGGGTAACCCCGCCTGTGCCGGTTGGCCGGCATCCTGAACCGTTGATTCAGTTCAGGTCGGCAAAGAGAGCAGCCACATCAGGTTCATCCGACGAGGGACGATCGCAACAGTGGCACACTGTTTTCTCTTCACCTCATGCATCGCATTGGTTCAAGGAATATATGGCCTGAACGAACACTGCAGGGTTGGACTAATTATACGCGCTTGTCTGTCGAAGGGGGCAAGTTCTGCCGGTTGTCTCTTTCGCGGCCGCCGATGAGTGGCCGGCCAGTGTGGTTTCGCTGTTTCAGCGAACGCCCTCGAAGCGGCGGATGCCGTCGTCCAGTTCGTTGTTGAGCTGGGTGACCAGGGTCTGCACCTGTTCGACGGTGGCGGCGCCGGAGTCGACCGGCTGGCCCAGGAATTCGTAGGTGATCTGCAGGGCGGCGTTGACGGCGATGCGCTCGACGCCGTGGGCCAGGCTGGCGTCACGGATCTCGCGCATCTTCTGGTCGACGATGCGCACGGCGTTCATCAGCCGCGGCTTCTCGTTGGGGGGAACCTGCAGCTTGAAGGTGCGGTCAAGGATCTTGACCTCGATCTGTTCCATGGCCATGGCAGCTCCTGGGGCTTTCAGTCTTTGTCGGTCTGCGGCAGCGGCAGCCGCGCCAGGGCGGATTCCACGCGGGCACGGGCTTCGGCCAGACGTTGCTGCATGTCGGCCTGGCTCATGGCGGCTTCACCCAGGCGGCCGCGCAGCAGCTGGTTTTCGTCAGAGAGCTGGCGGGTGATTTCAAGCAGGCGCCGGACGCGCTCGCCCAATAGCTGGAGATCGGTTTCCATGCCGCGGGATAGTAGGGATTTGTGACAGGGGGGTCAAGCGAAGCGACACCCCGGGGAATGGCTGTACCCGATTTTGCCACGCGCCGCCCGCTGGCGTCCGTTGATCGGGTACCGGGCGTGTGTCATGGCACCATCTGCGGCCGCTGTCGGCGCCGGAATGGAGCGATGCGTTGTCCATGACATGCCCCTGTAATGCCAGGTGGGGTTGTAACGACCACGTTGGGGTATATCATGGCAAAGGCAGAAGCCTGCCTTTGCCATCGAAGGTTCCTGAAAGGTCTGGGCCGGGGCTCGTGCTCTGTCGGCGAAGGTGTGCCGGCATGCGGAGCCATCTGAGCCTTTCATGGGCCGTCGGCTGCCGTGGCTCTGCAGTTCCCCTCAACCGTCGTTCTCCTATTTCAAGGCAAGATGATGCACAACGTGTCGTCCCGCTCTCGCTGGCAGACTTTGCTGTCCTCCCTCCTGCTGGGTTCCGCGCTGTTTGCGGCAACCTCGCCCGCCGTGGCGGTCGATGCTGCACAAGGCGCAGGCGCGCAGGGGGCGGCGCAGGCCTCCGGGGCTGGCGATGCGCAGGCCGATGCTTCCCTGGGCTGGAAGGCTGGCCCGCAGCGCGTGGGTTCGCTGGAGGTGGAGCTGGTCTCGGACTCCCGCCAGGTGATGCCGGGTGAGACCTTCCGCATCGGCATGCGCCTGCGACACGATCCGCACTGGCATACCTACTGGCGCAATCCGGGCGACACGGGCTATCCCACTCGCTTCGAGATCGAGGGGCCGGCCGACACGCAGTATTCCGACATCCGCTGGCCGGCGCCCGAGCGGCTGGCCATCGGGCCGCTGGCCAACTATGGCTACGAGGGCGAGGCCCTCATCTATCGTGACGTGACGCTGCCGGACAGCTTCAAGGGCCGTCAGGCGCGCTTCCGGGTCAAGGCCGAATGGCTGATCTGCAAGGAAGTCTGCATTCCCGGCGAGGCTGCATTGCAGCTGGATGTGCCGGTGGGCGGCGTGACCGAGCCCGACCGGGCCGAGACGGCCAGTTTCGAGGCCGCACGTCGCAGTGCGCCGGTGCCCGACCAGGAACCGGCGGCCGTGGGCTGGTGGCAGCGCGGTGGTCAGGCGGTGGTGGTGCTGCCGGATGCCGTCACGCAGGGCAAGGCACCGCGCTCGGCGCTGTTCCTTCCGTACTTCAGCGGGGTGGTCAAACCCGTGGCGGCGCAGAAGCTCATCGAGATCTCGGGCGAGGAAGGCCGCTATGGCCTGGCGCTGGAGCTGGATGAGCAGGGCGTGCGCACGGCCGATCCGGGCTGGGAAAAGGAAGGGGGTATCGTCGTCATCGACGGCGGGCAGCCGGTGGAAGTGAGCCTGCAGCGCCAGACGGTGGTGCCGGTGGCGGCTCGTACCGTGGCCATCGATGAACCGATTAAGGTGGACCTGACCGAGCCCGGCGCTGCCCAGGGCAATGGCGGCAAGAAGGGCGGGCTGCTGGGACAGTTGCAGCTGGGCGGTGCGCCGGTGCAGGGCGGACAGGACATGCCGGCGGCCGGCGCCATGGCGTCCGGTGCCAACGGGCAGGGCGCTGATGCTGCTGCGGCAGGGGCATCGAACGGCGCTGCGGGAGCGGCAGGCAGCGACGGTGCTGCGCCCGTCGCCCAAGCAGGACAGGATGGCAGCAGCCTGGGTGCCCAGGCCGAGCAGGCCGTCGATCAGGCACAGAACACGCTTGGCGCGCTGACGGGCACGCATGGGCAGGGTGAGTGGCTGGCACTGGCTGGCGCCATTCTGGGGGCGTTCATCGGCGGCCTCATTCTCAATCTGATGCCCTGCGTGTTCCCGGTCATCGGGCTCAAGATCCTTTCCTTCACCGAGGCGGCGGCCGGCAAGCCGGCTCAGGCGCGTCGCCATGCCATGGTGTTCGGCCTGGGTGTGGTGGTCAGCTTCCTGGTGCTGGCGGCCATCCTGCTGGGGCTGCGGGCGCTGGGCCAGGCGGCCGGCTGGGGCTTCCAGCTGCAGTCGCCGGTCTTCGTGGCGGTGCTGGCGCTGCTCTTCGTGGTCATCGGTCTCAACCTGTTCGGCGTGTTCGAGGCCGGTACGCGGCTCACGCAGCTGGGTGCAGCCGGGCAGGGCAGCCATCAGGGCTACTGGGGCAGCTTCATGACGGGCGTGATGGCGGTGGTGGTGGCCACGCCCTGCACGGCACCCTTCATGGGCGGCGCGGTGGGCTTCACGCTCAGCAGCTCGCCGCTGCTGGTGCTGGTGGTGTTTGCCACCATCGGCGTGGGCATGGCGCTGCCGTATCTGGTGCTGGCCAGCAGCGAGCGTCTGCTGGCGATGCTGCCGCGCCCCGGGGCCTGGCTGCAGACCTTCAAGCAGCTGCTGGCCTTCCCGATGTTCATCACCGCGGCCTGGCTGGTCTGGGTGCTGGCGCTGCAGTCCGACGCCGAGGGCGTGCTGCTGTTGCTGCTGGCCGCCATCTTCCTGTCCTTCAGCTGCTGGATCTACGGTCGCTGGCAGTTCGAGCTGCGGCCGCGCAGTGCGCGCAGCACGCCGGCCTGGATCATCACTGCACTGCTGTCGCTGGTGGCCTGCGGCGTGCTGGTGAGCCGGCTGCCGGTGGTGGCCGAGGCTGCCCAGACGCAGGCCGCACCGGTGTCGGGCAATGCCGCGACCAACGGCCCGGTGTCCATGCTGCCGCCGTCGTGCAAGCCGGAAGCGGATGGCCGCCTGCCGGCATCCTGCCGGGGCTGGCAGCCGTGGTCGCCCGAGCGCCAGGCTGCAGCTCGTGCTGCGGGCGTGCCGGTCTTCGTGGACTTCTCGGCCGCCTGGTGCCTGAGCTGCCAGGTCAACGAGAAGGTGGCGCTGAACCGCGACGAGGTGCAGGCCGCCTTCCGCGACCGCAACGTGCTGCTGCTCAAGGCCGACTGGACGCGCCGCGATCCGGCCATCTCGGCCGAGCTGGCCCGCTTTGGCCGCAACAGCGTGCCGCTCTACCTGTTCTATGACGGCCGCGATCCGAAGGCCGCGCCCGTGCAGCTGCCCGAGCTGCTGACGGTGGATACCGTGCTCAAGGCCATCGGCGCAGCGAAGTAGGCGATGATCCCGGCCGCCTGAAGGCGGCCGGATCGGATCAGGCCGATTGCTTGCCGCTGGAAAGCCCCAGCACGGCCCGCATGTCGTACAGGCCATGGGCCTTGTCGGCCAGGAAGCGGCAGGCGCGCAGGCTGCCGTCGGCGTAGTGGGCGCGGCTGGTGGCGCGGTGGCGGATCTCGATCTGCTCGCCGTTGCCGGCAAAGAGCACCGTGTGGTCGCCCACGATGTCACCGCCGCGGATGGTGGAAAAGCCGATGCTGCCGGGCTGGCGCGGGCCGGTGTGGCCCTCGCGGGTGAAGACGCCGATTTCGGCCAGCGGCTTGCCCAGCTGCGCGGCGATGGCCTCGCCGATGGCGAGTGCCGTGCCCGAGGGGGCATCCACCTTGTGGCGGTGGTGGGCCTCGATGACCTCGATGTCGGTGTCGGTCAACATCTGCGTGGCCAGCTCGATGAGCCGGATGGCGGCATTGACGCCCGGGCTCATGTTGGCGGCTTGCACGATGGCGATGTCCTGTGCAGCCTGCTGGATGCGGGCGCGCTCTTCGGCCGAGAAGCCGGTGGTGCCGATGACCATCTTCACGCCATGCTGCCGGCAGGCGTCCAGGTAGACCATGCTGGCTTCGGGGCGGGTGAAGTCGATCAGCACCTGGCAGCCGGCCAGGGCCGCGTCAGTGTGGTCAGTGATGGTCACGCCCGTCTTGACCCCCATGAAGGCGCCGGCATCGGTGCCCAGCGCCGGGCTGTCGCTGCGGTCCAGCGCGGAAGCCAGTTCCATGTCGGGGGCGGCCAGGACGGCCTCGATCAGCATGCGCCCCATGCGGCCGGAGGCGCCAGTGATGGCAATCTTCATGAATTCACGTGCCTTTCGGTGGGTTGGTAGCCGGGCAGGGCCGGATCGTTCGGGTCGTCGCGCTCGGGCAGGCGGTCATGCTTGATGTCGCTGACGCGGCCGTCGGCAAAGAACACCGTCACGCGGCGCAGCTCGGAATCGCCGTTCGGATACTGGAAGCGGAAGACGTATTCCCAGCGGTTGGGGTGGAACACGTCGGCCAGCAGCGGGGTGCCGATGCGCAGCCGCACCTCATCAGGCGCCATGCCGGTGTGAACCTCGTCCAGCATCTGCTGGTTGATGTAGTTGCCCTGCGGAATGGCAAAGCGATAGGGTTCCAGAAAGCCGCTGCGCGAGCGGTCGCTGGCGCAGCCGGCCAGCGTGGCGGCCGCGGCCAGCAGCAACAGCGTGCCGGGGATGCGGGAAAGACGGATGGGCATCAGAGGGATGGGCTCTTGGGTTGTGCGGAGGGTGCCGGCGGCATGTCGCGGTCCGGGCCTGAACCGGCAATGATGCCATGGCTGGCACCGCAGGGCGGGCCGGCGGGCATGAGGCGGGCGCCGGGAAGGCACGGGGGCGGTGCGACACTGGCCAGGCCGTCTGTCGCCTTCTGGGCACGCCGGCCGTCGGCGCTATGTAAAGTTCCTGCAAAGTTCGGGCTGCCAGGGGCCGGCCGGTGCAGGCATCCCCGTATGATAAGGGCTTCCTTCTCCCTGCTGTTCCCGCCTTCATGTCCTTATCGTCTCACAAGGCGTCCGGGCGCCGTACCACGCTGGTGGTCACGGCCCTGGTGCTGCTGGCCGTGGGTGCCGGCCTCTGGTTCTGGGTTCTGAAGCCCGCTTCCCATGGCACTGCTGCGCCGACGGGCATGCCGCCGCCGCCGGGTGCCGGCGGGCCGGGCGGTCACGGCGGCATGTCACCCGTCACCGTCAGCGTGGTGAGTGCCGAGCAGGGCGCCTTCCCGGTGGTGATCCGCGCCGTGGGCAACGTCACCCCCTACAACACCGTCACCGTGGTGCCGCAGGTGGAAGGGCGGCTGCTGCGCGTGCATTTCCAGGAAGGTGCGCACGTGCAGGCCGGCCAGCTGCTGGCCGAGCTGGATCCGCGCGCGCTGCAGGCCAGCCTGGACGAGGCGCGGGGCACCCAGGCGCAGAACCAGGCCGAGCTGAAGAATGCCCGTTCCGATCTGGCGCGCTACGAGCGGCTCTATCGGCAGGATTCGGTGTCCCGCCAGCAGCTGGAGACCCAGCGGGCGCTGGTGCGGCAGCTGCAGGCACGTTCGACCACCGATCAGGCCAAGGTGGACAACGCCCGCGTGCAGCTGGGTTACACGAAGATCCACGCGCCGGTGGCCGGCCGGCTGGGGCTTCTGAAGGCCAACGTTGGCGCCATGATCGGCCCTTCCACCACGGACGGGCTGGTCAGCATCGTGCAGACCGATCCCATCTCGGTGATCTTCGGCGTGCCGGAGGTGCAGCTGACGGCGCTGCGCGACGCGATGGCCACTGCTGCCGGCAACGGTCTGGCGGTTGAGGCCTGGGACCGCAGCGAGCAGGGTCGGCTGGCCAGTGGCCGCCTCACCACGCTGGACAACCAGATCGACACCACAACCGGATCGCTGCGGGTTCGGGCGCGCTTCGACAACCCGGGTGAGACGCTCTTTCCCAACCAGTTCGTGAACATCCGCCTCACGCTGCAGACGCTGCCCAGGGCCGTCAGCGTGCCGGTGGATGCGGTGCAGTTCGGCACCCAGGGCAACTATGTCTATGTGGTGCGTGATGACAAGGCCCATGTGCAGGTCGTGAAGCTGGGCGCCACCACGGCCGATCGGGTGCAGATCGTCGAGGGGCTGACCGCTGGCGAGCGGGTGGTGCTGGAAGGCATGGACCGGCTGCGCAACGGCAGCGCCGTGAAGATCGTGGCCGCCACCGAAGGCGATGCAGATGCCCTGCTGGCCCCGGGGCCGGGTGAAGGCCCGGCCGGTGGCCCGCCGCCCGGACCCTGAGCGCTGTCATGAATTTCTCCCGTCCCTTCATCCTGCGGCCCATCGCCACGTCGCTGCTGATGGTGGCGCTGCTGGTGGCCGGCATGCTGGCCTGGCGGCTGCTGCCGGTGGCGGCGCTGCCGCAGGTCGACTATCCGGTCATCCAGGTGCAGGCCACGCTGCCGGGTGCCAGTCCCGACACGGTGGCGCGGATGATCACCGCGCCGCTGGAGCGCTACCTGGGCCAGATTTCCGGCCTCAAGCAGATGTCCTCGGCCAGCGGCGCCGGCGTCTCGGTCATCACGCTGCAGTTTGCGCTGGACAGCGACCTGGGCGTGGCCGAGCAGGACGTGCAGTCGGCGCTGGACAATGCCGAGAGCCTGCTGCCCGACGGCATGCCAGCACCGCCGCGCTATCGCAAGGTCAATCCGGCCGACACGCCGATCCTGACGCTGGCGGTCAGCTCGAAGACCCTGCCGCTGCCGCAGATCCACGACCTGGTGGACACCCGCATGGCGCAGAAGCTGGCGCAGGTGCAGGGCGTGGGTCAGGTGAGCCTGGCCGGTGGCCAGCGCCCGGCCATCCGCGTGCAGGCCGATTCCGCCGCGCTGAAGGCCGCCGGGCTCACGCTGGCCGACGTGCAGAAGGTGATTGCCTCGGCCAATGCCAATCTGCCCAAGGGCAGCTTCGACGGCCCGGTGCGCAGCACCACGCTGGACGCCAACGACCAGCTGACCACGGTGGCCCAGTACGAGGACCTGGTGGTGACCTGGAAGAACGGCGTGCCGCTGCGCGTGCGCGATGTGGCCACCGTGGTGCAGGGGCCCGAGGACCGCTTTCTGGCGGCCTGGGCCGACGCCGAGCGGGCCATCCTGATCAGCGTGCAGCGCCAGCCCGATGCCAACGTCATCGAGGTGGCCGACCGGGTGCGTGCGCTGCTGCCGCGGCTGACGGCCACGCTGCCGGCCAGCGTGGACGTGCGCATTCTCACCGACCGTACCGAGAGCATCCGCAGCTCGGTGCGCGACGTGCAGGTCGAGCTGGTGCTGGCCGTGGGGCTGGTGGTGCTGGTGACGCTCGTGTTCCTGCGCTCGGTGCGCATGACGCTGATTCCGGCCGTGGTGGTGCCCATCTCGCTGGTGGCCACCTTTGCCGCCATGTACCTGGCTGATTATTCGCTCAACAACCTCAGCCTGATGGCGCTCACCATCGCCACCGGCTTCGTGGTCGATGACGCCATCGTGATGATGGAGAACATCGCCCGCCATCGGGAGCAGGGCAAGCCGGCGCTGCAGGCCGCCCTGGACGGCGCGAAGGAGATCGGCTTCACGCTGGTGTCGCTCACCGTCTCGCTGGTGGCTGTCCTGATTCCGCTGCTCTTCATGGGCGACGTGGTGGGACGGCTCTTTCATGAATTCGCCGTCACGCTGGCGGTGGCCATCGGCATCTCGCTGCTGGTGTCGCTCACCCTCACGCCCATGATGTCGGCGCGGATGCTCAAGGGCGAGACAGGACACGGGGCAGAGCCGCCGGCGCGCCCCGCGCTGCTGGATCGGCTGATCGCCGCCTACGGTCGCAGCCTGGACCGCGTGCTGGATCACCAGGGGCTGATGCTGCTGGTGATGCTGGCCACGCTGGGGCTGACGGTCTGGCTCTACCTGCTGGTGCCCAAGGGCTTCTTCCCGGTGCAGGACAGCGGCGTCATCCAGGTGGTGACGCAGGCGCCCGGCACGATCTCGTTCGAGGCCATGAAGAAGCAGCAGGAGGCGGTGGCCCGCCAGCTGCTGGAGGATCCGGACGTGGCCAGCCTGTCGTCGTTCATCGGCGTGGATGGCAGCAACACCGCGCTCAACACGGGCCGCATGCTGCTGAACCTGAAGTCGCACGAGGACCGTGCTGAAGACGTGCTGGCCATCATCGACCGGCTGCGCCGCCGGATGGCCGAACGGCCCGAGGCCGAACGTCGGACCATGGGCGTCTGGTTCCAGCCGGTGCAGGAGCTTTCCATCGAGGACCGCATCAGCCGCGCCCAGTACCAGATGACGCTGAGCACCCCCGACACGGAACTGCTGGCAGAGTGGGTGCCGCGCCTGCAGGCCGCGCTGGCCCAACGGCCCGAGCTGGCCGACATCGGCAGCGATCTGCAGAACGACGGCTGGCAGGCCTACGTGGAGATCGATCGCACCGCCGCCGCCCGCCTGGGCGTGCAGGTGCAGACCATCACCGCGGCCCTGCAGAATGCCTTCGCGCAGCGGCAGATTGCCACGCTCTTCACCCAGTCCAACCAGTACCGTGTGGTGCTGGAGCAGGATCCGGCACGGGCCCAGGGCATGGCGGCGCTGGACCACGTGTTCGTGGCGGTGTCCGACGGTACGCCGGTGGCGCTTTCCGCTCTGGCGCACTGGCGCAACCGCAAGGCGCCGGTGGTGGTGAACCATCAGTCGCAGTTCCCGGCTGCCACGTTGTCCTTCAACCTGGGCAACGGCCATTCGCTGGGGGATGCGGTGGCGGCCGTGGAAGAGGTGCAGCAGCAGCTGGGCTGGCCGCTGTCCATCGAGAGCCGCTTCCTGGGAGCCGCCGAGGCGTTCCGGGCATCGCTGTCGAACACGCTGTGGCTGGTGCTGGCCGCCGTGGTGGTGATGTACCTGGTGCTGGGCATCCTGTACGAGAGCGCCATTCACCCCATCACCATCCTGTCCACGCTGCCCTCGGCCACAGTGGGGGCGCTGCTGGCGCTGCTCGTCAGTGGCCGGGCGCTGGACATGGTGGCCGTCATCGGCATCGTGCTGCTCATCGGCCTGGTGAAGAAGAACGGCATCATGATGGTGGACTTCGCGCTGGAGGCCGAGCGTCATGAACGGCTGTCGGCGCGAGCCGCCATCCACCGCGCTGCCATCCTGCGTTTCCGGCCCATCCTGATGACCACGCTGGCTGCGCTGCTGGGCGCGCTGCCGCTGATGCTGGCCAGCGGGTCGGGCGCCGAGCTGCGTCAGCCGCTGGGTCTGGTGATGGTGGGAGGGCTGCTGGTCAGCCAGGTGCTCACGCTCTACACCACGCCCGTCATCTACCTGTTCTTCGAGCGGATCGCGCAGCGCCGAGGCCGATGAGGCCGTTCTTTCCGCTGACCTGCTGCCCATGAGCCCGTTCCTGCCGTGATTGCCCGACGCCGATGAATCTGTCCCGTCCCTTCATCCGCCGACCCATCGGCAGCACCATGCTGGCGCTGGCCATCCTGCTGGCCGGCTGGCTGGCGTGGCGACAGCTGCCGGTGGCGCCGCTGCCGCAGATCGACACGCCGATGGTGGTGGTCACGGCCAGCCTGCCCGGGGCCAGCCCCACCAGCATGGCGGCGACCGTGGCCGGGCCGCTGGAACGGGCGCTGGGCGCCATTGCGGGACTGTCGTCCATCTCGTCATCCAGCAGCACCGGCAGCACCGAGGTGCGACTCTTCTTCGACATCGACCGCGACCTGAACGAGGCCTCGCGTGAGGTGCAGGCGGCCATCAACGGCGTCATCGACCAGCTGCCGCCCGGCATGCCCGGTCGGCCCACCTTCCGCAAGCTCAATTCCTCCACGTCACCCATTCTGGCGCTGGCGCTGTCGTCGGCCACGCTTCCGCCCAGCCAGCTCTACGACCTGGCCGACAACATCGTGCTGCAGAAGATCTCGCGCGTGCAGGGGGTGGGCGAGGTCTCGCTGGGCGGCGCATCGCTGCCAGCCGTGCGCATCCGTTTCGAGCCCAGCGCGCTGGCTGCCCTGGGCATGTCGCTGGAGGACGCACGCCAGGTGGTGGTGGCCGCCAGCGCCGAGGCGCCCGAGGGTTTTCTGGAGGATGAAGGCAACCGCTGGCTGGTGGCCACCGGTCGCAAGCTGAAGAACGCCGCCGACTTCTCGGACCTGGTGCTGCGCTGGAAGAACGGCCAGGCCGTGCGGCTCTCGGACGTGGCCGAGGTGAGCGATTCGGTGGAGAACCGCTACAGCAGCGGTTTCCACAACCATCAGCCCGCCATCATTGCGCTCGTCACCCGTCAGCCCGATGCCAACGTGGTGGCCACCATCGATGCCATCAAGGCCACGCTGCCGCAGCTGCAGGCCATCCTGCCGCCGCAGGCCAGCCTCACCGTGGTGATGGACCGTTCGCTGGGCATCCGCGGCAGTCTGGCCGAGGCGCAATGGACGCTGGTGTTCTCGTGCCTGATCGTGGCGGCGGTGGTGTGGCTCTTCGTGGCGCGGCTTCGCACCGCGCTCATTCCGGTGGCGGTGATTCCGGTCTCGCTGATTGGCACCTTCGCCGTCATCTGGCTGGCGGGCTTCTCGCTCAACAACCTCAGCATCATGGCGCTGGTGGTGGCCGCCGGCCTGGTGGTCGATGACGCCATCGTCGTGCTGGAGAACATCACCCGCCACACCGAGCGGGGGCTGTCGCCTTACCGGGCTGCGATGCGCGGCGCGGGCGAGGTGAGCTTCACGCTGCTGGCGCTGAACGTGGCGCTGGTGGTGGTGTTCGTGGCCGTGCTGTTCATGGGCGGCATCATCGAGCGGCTGTTCCGCGAGTTCTCGCTCACGCTGGCGGCGGCCATCGTCATCTCGCTGGTCGTGTCCATCAGCCTGACGCCCGCGCTGTGCGCACATGTGCTGCCGCGGGAAAGACGGCAAAAGGCGGCTGAGCATCGCGCAGCACAGGCTGCCGCCTTGCCGGGGAACATGCCGGATGTGGCCCACGATGCAGGGCAGGGGACGCCGGGGGATGGATTGGTGTCCGAGCGGGATGACGCCAACGCGACCCGCGCCCCATGGCATCGGCGCCTGCTTGGGCTTCATGCCAGCTATTTCCATCATCTGCAGGCGGCCTATGAGCAGTCGCTGGCCTGGATGCTGCGCTACGCGTGGTATGGGATCGTGGCCTTGGTGGGATTGATCGCCGCCAGTGTCTGGCTGTTTGCCAACCTGCCACGCTCGGATCTGCCCGAGCAGGACACGGGCGTGATCGGCGCCTTCATCCGGGGGGACGACGGCTTCTCCTTCCAGATCATGCAGCCGCGCATCGAGCGCTACCGTCGCTGGATCCTGTCCGATCCGGCTGTGCAGGATGTGGCCGGCATCAGCGGTGGCAACGGTGGGCTCACCAACGCCCGCCTGGTCATCACCCTCAAGCCGCTGGCTGAACGCAAGGTGTCGGCGCGCCAGGTCATCGACCGCCTGCGCCGCAACGCACCGCAGATGGCGGGCACCATGTTCTTCGGTCGTGTGGAACAGGACCTGCAGCTGTCGCCCCCGAAGTTCGGGGACGACGCCGATCACGTGATCGTGCTGAAGTCCGGCGACTGGGATCTGCTGAGGACCTGGAACCAGCGGCTGGGCGTGGCGCTGTCGAAACGCCCCGAGCTGGAGAATGTCCGCTACAGCCTGGGTGAGGACACTCGCCAGATCGTGCTGGACATCGACCGCAACACGGCCAGCCGACTGGGCGTGCAGCTGACCGACATCTCGGCGGCGCTCAGCAATTCGTTCGCGCAGCGCCAGGTGGCCACGCTGTACCAGGACCGCAACCAGTACCGGGTGGTGATGGAGGTCTCCGAGCGTTTCACCGAGAATCCGCTGGCGCTGGATCGCGTGCAGATCATCACCAGCGAGGGCAAGTCGGTGGCGCTGGCCGAGGTGGCGCACTGGCACTTCGGCATGGTGCAGGACCGCGAGCGCCATGTGGACCAGTTCTCGGCCTCCACCATCAGCTTCTCGGTGGCAGCCGATGTGACCGACACTGCAGCCCTGGAGGCCGTGCGTAAGGTGATCGACGCCGAGCGCATGCCGGTCACTGTCATTGCCGACATCGACGGCGACGATGGGCGACCCAAGTCACTGGTCAAGGCCGACGGCCAGGGCTGGCTGATTCTGGGCGTGGTGCTGGCCGTCTATCTGGTGCTGGGCATCCTGTACGAGAACCTGCTGCATCCGATCACCGTGCTTTCCACCATTCCCTCGGCGGGCGTGGGGGCGCTGCTGGCGCTGTGGGCCAGCAACACGCCGTTCAGCCTCATTGCGTTGCTGGGGCTCTTCCTGCTCATCGGCGTGGTGATGAAGAACGGCATCCTGATGATCGATGTGGCGCTGAAGAAGCAGCTCCACGAAGGACTGGCCCCGCAGGTGGCCATCCTGCAGGCGGCCGGCCAGCGCCTGCGCCCGATCCTGATGACCAACGTGGCGGCACTGGCCGGCGCCATCCCTCTGGCCATGGGTCTGGGCGACGGCGGCGAGCTGCGCCGTCCGATGGGTCTGGCCATCATCGGTGGTCTGGCGGTCAGCCAGCTCATCACCCTCTACACCACGCCGGCGCTTTACCTGATGCTGGAGCGGTTGCAGCAATGGCTGCGGCGGGGCCGGCGCTAGAATGACGACCCCCTTCCACCTTGACTGAACCATTCGCTCCCGGAGCGTCATCCGCATGGACACCCTGCTGAAAATTGTCCGCTTCACCAACAAGACCTTCGCCCTGTGGGTGCTGCTGTTCGGCGCCCTGGGTTTCGTGTTTCCGGACCTGTTCCTGGGTCTGCGCAGCTGGATTCCCTACCTGCTGGCGGCCGTCATGCTGGGCATGGGGCTCACGCTGTCGGTGAAGGATTTCACCGGCGTGCTGCGCTACCCGAAGGCCGTGCTGGTGGGCGTGTGCGCCCAGTTCCTCATCATGCCCGCCCTGGCCTGGGGGCTGTGCAAGGTCTTTGACCTGCCGCCCGATCTGGCCGTGGGCGTCATTCTGGTGGGGGCCTGCCCGGGTGGCACCGCGTCCAACGTCATGACCTATCTGGCCCGTGGCAACACGGCGCTGTCGGTGGCCTGCACCACGGTGGCCACGCTGCTGGCGCCGCTGCTCACCCCGCTGGTGTTCTGGCTGTTTGCCTCGCAGTGGCTGCAGGTGGATGCCTCGGGCATGTTCCTGTCGGTGGTGCAGGTGGTGCTGTTGCCCATCATTGTGGGTCTCATCATCAAGGCCATCCTGGGCCATCGCATCGACCACGTGGCCGAGACCATGCCGCTCATCTCGGTCATTGCCATCGTGCTGATCGTCGGTGCCGTCGTGGCCGGCAGCAAGGACCGCATCATCGATTCGGGCCTGCTGATCTTCGGCGTGGTGGTGCTGCACAACGGCTTGGGCTACCTGGGCGGGCTGCTGGCGGCGCGTCTGTTCCGGCTGCCGCTCTATGACGGCAAGGCCCTTGCCATTGAGGTCGGCATGCAGAACTCCGGCCTGGGCGCTACCCTGGCCGGCCTGCACTTTGCCAGCGCGCCCATCGTTGCCGTGCCCAGCGCCGTCTTCAGCTTCTGGCACAACGTTTCGGGCCCCATCCTGGCCACGTGGTTTGCCAGCCGCCCCAACGGCAACGAAGGCTCGGACGAAGGGGGCGGGAAGGGCGCCTGACCGGGCCTCATGACCGGGCTTTCACGCTGGAAAGGCCGGTCGCCCTGACATGGTTCTGGCCGGTCCGCCATCGCATCGGTCAGCCCTGCGGCTTCCGGACGGTCTGATGCGCGGTCGGACGGTCCGGCTGGCGATTTCCCGCTGCAAAAAGGGGGAATATCCGCCACAACCACACCCGGACCATTCATGGCGTCGTAAACTGGGGCGACGCCCGTGCTTCACCCTTTCTCCACCTTCCCTAGTGTGTTTTCATGCCTGACATGGCCGCTCGGACCCCGATGACCGTGACGACTCTCTTTCGCCGCACCACGCTGGCGACCGGCCTGCTGCTGGCGCTGGCTGGCTGCAGCGTGATGACACCCTACAAGGTGCCTGCCTCGGCGCTGGAAGCACCGCTGGAGCAGAACAGCGGCTGGCATCTGGCGTCCAGTACCGAACGCGAGGCGGCCGCGAACCAGGCGCAGGTCGGCCAGAACGGTGCCGTTGGCCAGAAGACGGGGGCTGCCGACAAGGCTGCGTCCCGGGGCACGGATCCCAGCGCAGCGGGAGGGCCGTCCGGTGGCACGATGGGTGATGCCGGCCAGAAGACGGGCGTGGCCGGGAACGGTCAACAGCCCGATGACCGCATCGCGGTGGTCAGCCTGATCGATGGTGCCGCCTTCCAGGATCCGGTCCTGAAGGATCTGCTGCAGCGCCTGCAGTCTGGCAATCTCTCGATGGTGCAGGCCGAGGCCCGGCTGCGCCAGGCCCAGGCCACGCTGTCGGGCGCGGGGGCCGCCCGCCTGCCGCAGGTCGGTGTCAACGTCCAGGGGGGCCGATCGGGCAGCAAGGGCAGCACCACGGGCCGCAGCAGTTCCGGCGGCAATGCCGGTGCGCTCAGCGCCCTGGGACTGGACCAGGACACGCTGTCCCAGCTGGGGGGCAACGGCAAGGGTGCCACCAACAACGTTCAGGCCGGCACCACCATCAGCTGGGCCCCGGACCTGTGGGGCAAGGTCTCGGCCCAGGTCGAATCGGGCCGTGCCGCCGTGCAGGCGGCCGAGGCCAACCGTCGCGCTGCCGAGCTTCAGGCCCAGGTCAGTCTCATCCAGGCCTACTGGCGCATGCGTCTGGCCGAAGCGCAGCTCATCCTGCAGGCCCGTTCCGAAGCGACCTCCGAGCGTTCGCTGCAGCTCACCCGCAATCAGTACCAGGCCGGCCTGGTGACGCGGGCCGACGTGGTGCAGGCCGAGACCAGCCTGCAGTCGGTTGTCACCCAGCGCCATGCCCTGGAACGCAGCCGTGACACCGAACGCCACGCCATTGCCGTGCTGCTGGGCCTGCCGCCCTCGTCCCTGAGCGCCGCCGATCTGGCGCCCACCGCCATGGCCAACACGGTTCCGGGCGGCAAGGATGCCTCGGCGCCACCCGTCATGCTGCCGGCCGTGCCCGCCATTCCCGAGACGCTCTCCATCGACCTGCTGCGTCGTCGCCCCGATGTGCGCGTGGCCGAACGCCAGGTGGCGGCAGCCAATGCCGACGTGGGCGTGGCCCGCGGCGCCTGGCTGCCCGACCTGACATTCAGCACCACCGGCACCCTCAGCTCGGCCACCGTGGCCAACCTGATCTCCTCGCCGTTGCGTTCCTGGTCGGTCGGTGTCCAGCTGGCCCAGACCCTGTTCGACGGCGGTACCCGCAATGCCGCCCTGAAGACCCAGGAAGCCGCCTACGACGAGAAGGTGGCGGCCTACCGCCTGCAGGTGCTCACTGCCCTGCAGGAGATCGAGGACGGCCTGCTGTCGCGCCGCACGCTGGCCAACCAGGAAACCGACCAGCAGCGTCTGGTGGCGCTGGCGCAGGAAGCCGAGCGCGTGGTGCGCAACCGCTACCAGGGCGGGGTGGTGAACTACGCCGAGCTGGCCTCCGCCGAGAGCACGAGCCTCAACGCCCAGAGCCAGCTGCTGTCCCTGCAGGCCGACCGGCTGAACAACTACATCACCCTGCTGGCGGCGGTGGGGGGATCCTGGCAGCTGCAGTGATCAGCGCCGGCTGGCCTCCAGCAGCTCGGCCGCATGGGCCCGGGTCGTGCCGGTGATCTTCTTGCCGCCCAGCATCCGGGCGATCTCTTCCTGCCGGGCGGCCTCGTCCAGCCGTTCCACCCGGCTGGAGACCGAGTTCGTCGAGCGCGTCTTCAGCACCTTCAGGTGATGGTCGGCGCGTGCTGCCACTTGCGGCAGGTGCGTCACGCACAGGACCTGTGACTCGGCCGCCAGCCGCTGCATCAGCTCGCCGATGACGGCCGCCACCGCGCCGCCCACACCCGTGTCGGCCTCGTCGAAGATCAGGATCGACACCGGGGCCGAGCGCGCCGCCAGCACCGCAATGGCCAGCCCGATGCGGGAGAGCTCTCCGCCCGAGGCCACCCGGGCGATGGGGCGGGGCGTGGCGCCCTCGTGGGCGGCGATCTGGAACTCCACCGCGTCGATGCCCGATGGCCCAGGCGCGGCCGGCGTGCAGGCAATCAGCAGTCGGGTGCCGGGCATGCCCAGACGCTCGATCTGTTCGGTGACCTCGCCGGCCAGGCGTGCAGCCGTCTTCTTGCGGGCTGCCGACACCTTCTCGGCCAGCTTGCGGTAGGCGGCTTCGGCCTCCGCGCTGGCGGCTTCCAGTTTCTCGATGTCGACCGCCGCGCCCAGCTGTTCCAGCTCGGCCTGCAGGCCCTCCAGGTGCGAGGCCAGATCCTGCGGCTGCAGGCGCAGCTTGCGGGCCGTGTTGAAGAGCGCAGCCACCCGCTGCTCCACTTCGGCAAAGCGTTCCGGATCCAGATCCACCCGGTCGGCGTAGGCGGCCAGCTCGCTGGCGGCCTCGTCGATCTGGATGACGGCGGAATCCACCAGCTCGGCAGCGTTCTTCAGGGCAGGGTCGATCTCGGCCAGGGCCCGCAGGCGCCCCTGCAGGCTGCCCAGGCGGCCGGCAATGGCGTCTTCGTCGCGCTCCAGTGCATTGACCAGCGCATCCGCCCCGGCCAGCAGGTCGTGGGCGTGCGCCAGCCGCTGCTGCTCGGCCGACAGGGCTTCCCATTCGCCCGGCGCCAGCCGAAGCTGCGTCAGCTCGTCGATCTCCCACTGCAGTCGCTCGATGCGGATGGCTTCCTCACGGGAGCCGCTGCGTGCCGCCTCCAGCGCCCTGGATGCCTGCTGCCAGCGCTGCCAGCCCTGGGCCAGGTCGGCCAGCAGTCGTTCCTGCCCGGCCAGCCGGTCCAGCAGCTCGCGCTGGGCGCCAGGGCGCAGCAGGTGCTGCGATTCATGCTGGCCATGGATGTCCACCAGCTGCTCGCCCAGCTCACGCAGCCGGGCGATGGTGCTGGGGTGGCCATTGATCTGCGCGCGCGAACGGCCGTCCTTCTCGACGATGCGGCGCAGCAGCAGCTGGCCCGGGTCGCCAGCCAGGTCGTGTTCGGCCAGCCAGGCGGCCAACGTGTCGTCAATGCCGAAGAGCGCCGAGATGTCGGCCCGCTCGGCCCCCTCGCGCACCAGCGTGGCATCACCGCGCCCGCCCAGCACCAGGCCCATGGCATCGAGCAGGATGGACTTGCCGGCCCCGGTCTCGCCGGTCAGCACCGTGAAGCCTGGCCCGAATTCGATCTCGGCCGATTCGACGATCACGAAATCCCTGAGTCGCAACCATTGCAGCATGATGGAAAGCCTCTCGTCCTGGAAAGCGCTTTGTATGAACTTCGTATGAAACCGTCAGCCCCGCCGCGGCTCCAGGCCCGGAATCTCGTGCCAGTTGAGCTTGGTGCGCAGCGTGGCGTAGTAGCTGTAGCCGGGCGGATGCAGGAAGCGGCTGGAGTCGGCCGAACGGTGCAGCACCACCCGGTCGCCCAGCTGCAGGGATGCAAAGGACTGCATGTCGCAGTTGAGTCGGGCGTTCCGTCCGTGGCGGATGGTCAGTTCCACCTCGCACTGGTCGGGCAGGATGATGGGGCGCGCCGACAGCGACTGCGGCGCCACCGGCGCCAGCACGAAGCCGTGCAGCGACGGATGCATCAGCGGACCGCCCACCGACAGCGCATAGGCCGTGGAGCCCGTGGGCGTAGCCACGATCAGCCCGTCGGCGCGCGGGCTGTACATGTAAAGCCCGTTGACGCTCACCTCGATCTCGATCAGTCCGGTGTGCGAACTGCGGCTGATCACCACGTCATTGAGCGCCCGGGCGTGAAAGAGCGCCTTGCCGTCCCGCCAGATATTCGCTTCGAGCAGCGACCGCTCCTCGATCTCGTAGTGGCCGTTCAGGATCTCGTCCAGCCCCTTCTGCCAGTCCGACATCGGGATGTCGGTGATGAAGCCCAGCCGCCCGCGGTTGATGCCGACGATGGGCACCTTCAGCGGGGCCAGCGCGCGGGCCACCCCCAGCATGGTGCCGTCGCCCCCCACCACCACGGCCAGATCGGCCCGGCGACCCAGTGACTGCACCAGCCGCATGTTGCGGCTGATCTCGGTCAGTACCGTGACACCGCGCTGGGTCAGCCAGTCGGCGATTTCCTCGAGGATGCGCTCACGCAGCCCGTCGGATTGCGGGCGACCGAACAGCGCGATGGTCTTGAAAGGGGCAGTCATGCGGCGGATTGAACCATAATTCCGGATAATTGCGTCATGGTCATTGACTCCTGCCGGGTCATCCCGGGTAAGCCGAATGGATGAACGCGCCCGAATCCTGCTCAAGTCCCTCATCGAACACTACATCGTCGACGGCCAGCCCGTGGGCTCGCGCACGCTGTCGCAGTACTCGCGCCTGGACCTGTCGCCGGCCACCATCCGCAACGTCATGGCCAATCTGGAAGAGCATGGCCTGATTGCCCACCGCCACACGTCCAGCGGTCGCGTGCCCACCCCGCGTGGCTACCGGCTGTTTGTCGACTCGCTGCTCACGGTCCAGCCCCTGGAGGCCGGTGAGGCCAGCCAGATGCAGGGGGCCCTGGTGGCCCAGGAGCCCCGCCAGGTCTTGGCCAAGGCCGCGGGGCTGCTCTCGGAGCTTTCGTCCTTTGCCGGCGTGGTCTCCACCCAGCGCCGCAGCGGCACCTTCCGGCACATCGAGTTCCTGCGGCTCTCGGCCCGACGCGTGCTGCTAATTCTTGTGTCGCCCGAGGGGGATGTGCACAACCGCATGCTGCAGCTTGACCGCGACTACACGCCATCCACCCTCAACGAAGCGGCCAACTACATCAATGCCCATTACGCCGGCATCGATTTCGATGAGATCAAGCGCCGCCTGGGCACCGAGCTGGCCGAGCTGCGCCGCGACATCAGCGCCCTGATGCAGCGCGCCGTCGATGCCGGCCGCGAGGCCGTGGAAGACGACAGCGACAAGATGCTCATCGCCGGCAGCAGCAACTTTGTCGGCATTCCTGACTTTGCCGACGATATGGCGCGCCTGAAGCAGCTCTTCAGCCTCTTCGAGCAGCGCACCGACCTGCTGCAGCTGATGGATGCCTCGGCCCGCGCCAGCGGCGTGCAGATCTATATTGGTGGGGAGTCCGAGCTGGTGCCGATGGAGGAACTGTCCATCGTCATTGCGCCCTACAAGGCCGACGGCAAGGTGGTGGGCACCCTGGGCGTCATCGGCCCCACCCGCATGGCCTACCAGCGGATGATCCCCATGGTGGACATCACGGCGCGCCTGGTGTCGTCGGCGCTGGATGCAGGGCGGGAGTGAGCAGGGCGTCATGGCCCTCGAGCGTGGTCCGCTATCGTGGCCTGCTGTCGTGGCCTGCTGTCGTGCCCCGTGCAACGCCTGAAACGGCATGGTCAGCCAGCCCCTACAATCAGCGCTGATCACTGACGATGGACCCCGTTGTCCACATGACCGACGCCTGCCATGAACGATACCGTCCCACCCTCCCGCGCCGCCATCCTGCTGGTCCAGCTGGGCACGCCCGACAAGCCGGAGGTGCCGGAGGTGCGCCGCTACCTGCGTGAGTTCCTCTCCGACCGGCGGGTTGTCGAGCAGTCGCCCCTCATCTGGTGGCCCATCCTGTACTCCGTGGTGCTGACCCGCCGACCCAAGGAGTCGGCCGAGAAGTACCGCTCCATCTGGACCAAGGCCGGTTCCCCGCTGCTGGTCAACACGAAGCTGGTGGCCGAGGCGCTGCAGGATGAGCTGAACAAGCGGGGCCGGCAGGTGGAGGTGGTCTGGGCCATGCGCTATGGCAACCCGTCGATGGCCGACGCCCTGCGCGACCTGCGTGACCGGGGTTTCTCGCGCATCGTCGTGCTGCCGATGTACCCGCAGTACTCGGCCGCCACCAGCGGCACCGTGTTCGATGTGATCGCCCGCGAGTTCCTGAAGTGGCGCAGCATTCCGGCGCTGCGCTTCCTGCAGAGCTTTCACGACGACCCTGGCTACATTGCTGCCGTGGCCGAGAGCATCCGCCACTCCTGGCGCCAGTCCGAGGCCGGCAAGCCCGAGAAGCTCATCTTCAGTTTCCACGGCCTGCCACAGAGCTGCGTGGATCAGGGCGACCCCTACGTGAAGCAGTGCCAAGAAAGCGCCGCCCTCATCGCCGCCGCCCTGGGGCTGGCCAAGGAGGACTGGCTGGTGACCTTCCAGTCGCGCTTCGGCCGCGCGGAATGGGTCAAGCCCTACACCCAGCCCACCGTGGAGGCACTGGCCAGGAAGGGCGTCAAGACCGTGGACGTGGTGTGCCCGGGGTTCGTGTCCGACTGCATCGAGACGCTGGAAGAGATCGACATGGAGGTGCACAACGCCTTCGTGGGCGCCGGCGGCAAGCGCTTCCGCTACATCCATTGCCTCAACGACGCTCCGCTGTGGATCCACGCCCTGGCCGACATCGTGGGCAACGAGCTGGCGGGGTGGAAGACGCTGGAGGCGGAGCAGGGGCGGCGCAAGGGGTGAGGGGCTGTCCAGTGGCTGACCGATCTGTGATTCCGTCGTCTGAAGAGTCTGAAGGGCACCAACGGCAGCAGCAGCGTCCGGAACAGCCCGGGCTGACGGCGGTGGACTGGCTGCTTGCGCAGAAAAGTCTTGAGAACCGGTCGCGTGCCGAGATCGATGAGGCCTTGTGTGAGGAGCGCGATTGGTGACGCAATACGGATCGGAATTCCTGGGCATCGTCCTCATCCACTTCCTGGCGGTCATTTCGCCGGGGCCGGATTTTGCGGTGGCGATCCGCCAGAGCGTGCGTCATGGGCGCCGGGTGGGCATCTGGACGGCGCTGGGCATCGGGGCCGGCATCTCGGTCCACGTGCTCTATACGCTGGTGGGCATCAGTGCATTGCTGCGCACTACACCGTGGGCGATGTCGGCCGCCCGCTGGGCCGGTGCGGCCTACCTGCTGTGGCTGGGTATCCGCTTCGTGCGCAGCACGCCTCCGACGCCGCAGGATGTGGCCGTGCAGGGGCCGGCACAGGGAAGTGCGGTAGGGGATGCTTCCGCGGTGATGATGCCGGAAGCCGCGTCGGTCCCGATGCCTGAACCAGCTGCCCGCCGCGCCTTCTGGGTGGGCTTCATGACCAACGCCACCAACCCCAAGGCCACGCTGTTCTTTCTGGCCGTGTTCACCACCGTGGTCAGCCCGGCCACACCGCTGTGGGTGCAGGGCCTCTACGGTCTCTGGATGTGCGTAGCCACGGCAGCCTGGTTCGTGGTGGTGGCGCTGCTCTTCTCGCGGCAGGCTGTGCGGCAGCGGTTTCTGGCCTATGGCCACTGGTTCGAGCGCATCATGGGCGTGCTGCTGCTGGCCTTTGCGCTGAAGCTGTTCCTGTCCTGAAAAAAGCCCCCGCTCCGTGACGGATGCGGGGGCTTTGCCTTTCCTGCAGGGGGAGCGGCCGGCGAAGACGGGACATGTCGATGCCTTCGCCGGCGGGTTTCAGGACTCGGCCTCCAGCCGGTTGCGCACGCCGCTGGTGGTGCCACCCAGACGGCTGTAGCGCTGACGGCTGCCACGCGTGGACTCACGGTCACGCAGGTTGCTGTGAGGGGCCGAGGCGGCCTGCCGCGCCTTCTGCTCGGCGCGTGCCTTGGCATTTTCCCGGGCGTGCACCACGAAGCCACCCAGCATCACCAGGATGGCTGCCACGGCCGTGGCCAGCACCATGTGGCGGTACTCGTCGATGAACATCATGACGATGAGCGAGCCGATGATGAAGGCGATGACGCCATAGGTGAGCCAGGGGAACAGCCACATCTTCAGGCGGATCTCGCGGCCTTCGGCCTCCAGTTTGCGACGCATCTTCAGCTGCGAGAAGGCGATGACCAGGTAGACCAGCATGGCGATCATGCCTGTGGTGTTCATCAGCAGGTCGAGGATGTCCTTCGGGCGCAGCGACTCGAAGAAGTTCAGCACGGCAATGAACACGGCGATGGAGCACGAGGCGATGACCGAGTACACGGGGATGCCACGGGTGGAGGTCTGCTTGAAGATCGGGTGGGCGTCACCGCGCTTGGCCAGCGAGAACAGCATGCGCGAGGCGGTGTAGTGGGCCGAGATCAGGCAGCTGCTGACCGAGGTGAGCACCACGAAGTTCATCAGGTACTGGGCGCCGGGCACGCCCAGCAGTTCCAGGGTGCGGCGATAGGAGCCGTAGCCGGACTCGCCCAGATGCGGGTCGTTCCAGGGCACCAGGCAGACGATCAGGAAGATCGAGCCGATGTAGAAGAGGCAGATCCGCCAGACGACCGAGTTGGTGGCCTTGACGATCTGGTCGGCCGGGTTGGCCGATTCCGAGGCCGCAATGGTGACGATCTCTGCGCCCAGGAAGGCGAACATCACCCCCAGCATGGCCACGATGACCGACGACCAGCCGTTGGGCATGAAGCCGCCATGAGCCGTGAGGTTGGCGATGCCATGCACCGTGCCGCTCTGCCAGATGTTGAAGACCGCCAGCAGGCAGATGATGATGAAGCAGACGATGGCCGTGACCTTGATCAGCGCGAACCAGAACTCGAACTCGCCGTAGTTGCGCACGTTCATGAAGTTGATGCTGATCAGCAGGAACGTGGTCACCAGGGTGAACACGTTGACCGAGATGTCGGGGAACCAGGTGTTCAGGATCATCCCGGCGACATAGGCTTCCCAGGCCATCAGCAGGGCCCAGAACCACCAGTACAGCCAGCCGATGGTGAAGCCGGCCCAGCGGCCGATGGCCTTGTCGGCGTAGGTGGAGAACGAGCCGGTGTCGGGGGAGGAGGTGGCCATCTCGCCCAGCATGCGCATGATGAGCATGACCACGATGCCGCCGGCCAGGTAGGCCAGTACCACGGCGGGGCCCGTGGTGTAGATGATCTTGCCCGAGCCCACGAACAGCGCTGCACCGATCACGCCGGCAATCGACATCATCGTGAGGTGACGGGTCTTCAGGGAGGCCTGGAGCTGCTCGGTATTTTTCCGCTTGCCTGAGCAGCTGTAGTTGGGGGCGTTCGTGGTCTCTTTCATATCGTGATTCTTGTATCGTATGAATATTGGACTGACCGATCACCGCATGAAATGAAGCGATGATTCTGGCGCGAGCAGGTCTGTCGAACGCACGAGCCAGGACGGGCGCATGTAAAAACCGTAGCACAGGAAACCGGGCTGAAAATGCAGGCGCGGGTTTTGGGATGGGTAATCCCCAGTGTTTGATGATGCGCTGCAGAAAACAAGGATTCGCTGCGTCAAAATACGCATGAATCGGCTTGTGGAGCCGGATGGCAGGCAGAAGATTTGATTCGGAATTAAATCAGGGGATAAATGTGGAGAAGGATGGGTTAATGGTTTAGGGGTAATCCCTAGGGGTCTCCGGGCAGGAGGTTAAGGCGTTCGTTGCATCACGGCTTCTCGGGCCGCGTGTGATCATGGATAGGGCGTCAGATTATTGCCATATCGCCCGGGATATAAGGGCGTTTGTCTGGAATAGCGGTGGAAAATGGTTTGTCCGGGGGCGCCAGATCCGGATGCCGTAAAAAAAGGCCACGCGAAAGCGTGGCCTTGTCGTGGGGCGATCCGGGGCGGCGTATCAGGACGCCGCCTGCGACAGGCCCGGAGGCCGGATCTGTCGCCAGCGGGGCATGGCCGCCGCCATCAGGATCACTGCGGGGGAATGCGCAGCTTCTGTCCCGGGTAGATCTTGTCGGGGTGCGACAGCATGGGCCGGTTGGCCTCGAAGATCTTGTTGTACAGGTTGGCGTTGCCGTAGTACTCCTTGGCGATCTTCGAGAGCGTGTCGCCCTTGACCACGGTGTAGTAGCGGGCCTCGGGGGCGGACGTGGCCACCGTCAGCTCGTCGTTGACCTGCTCCACGCCGGCCACGTTGCCGCAGCACAGCAGGATCTTTTCCTTGGTTTCCTGGTCGGAAGCCTGGCCCGAGACCGTGACGGCGCTGCTGGCACCATCGAACTTCACGCTCAGGTTCTCGGCGTCCAGGTTCTGGGCGCGGATGTAGGTGACGATCGCATCGGCCGCCGCCTGGTTGGCCGCATCGGGGTTGCTGGCCGGGGTGGCGGCCTGGGCCGTGCCGCCGCCAAACAGCTTCTCGCCGGCTTCCTTCATGAAGGACATCAGACTCATGCGGTTTCTCCTGTGAATGGTTGAGGGATGGGCGGCACCATGGGTCGCGTGCTGCCCGGCCCCCGGCGTCCGGACGGGTGCCTGGGGCCAGACGTCTATTGTGGACCATGTTGGCAACCCATGGCGGGGTCTGCCCATGCCATGGACGTGTGCGCCACAGTGGCGTTTCCAGAGGGGGCCGGCATGACGGGACTGGCCCGTATCGCGCTCCTGGCGCGGATCTTCCGTCCTCTGGGGCAGACCGTTCGTGCCGCCTGGGCAGGGATGTGGTCAAATCCGGGTTGTGAATCCTTGTTTCACCCCTATGTAGGGGTGATGTTCATGCCCGCGGGGGGAGGCAACCATGTCCGCCACCGGGGTGGGCGGCAGCTGCGCTGTCGCCGGATTCGACAGACTTTTCAAGATAATGGGGTATTCCAAGCCATGAAGGATTTCAGAAAGCACGGCGATTCGCATCACCCCGGTCAGCATCCGCAGTCGCAGCATGGCTACGGGGGGGAGCGGCCGATGTTCGCCAACGATCCGCGTGACTACCCGCGGGCCGGCCAGCGGCATGGGCATGCCGACGAGCCCTACTACGACGCCGGCCAGAGCTGGCAGCAGCAGGGGCAGCACGCCGCACAGCCGAGCCAGGGTCAGCAGGCCGCCCATGGCCAGCCGCAGGGTGCCCAACCTGGCCAGGCGGCCCCGCAGGGCCAGGAAGGCTGGCAGACCGCTGGCCAGGAAGCCCCCCTGCATGCCGAGGCCGGACAGGACGACGCCGTCGTGGCCGCCCTGCAGGCCGAGATCGAGGCCCTGAAGGCCCAGCTGGCCGAGGCCGAGCAGAAGGCCGGCGAGAACCACGAGCACTTCGTGCGCGCCAGTGCCGAGACGGAAAACGTCCGCCGCCGCAGCAAGGAAGAGCTGGACAAGGCGCGCAAGTTCGCCATCGAGGGCTTTGCCGAGTCGCTGCTGCCGGTCTGCGACAGCCTGGAAATGGCGCTCACCGTCGAGACCCCGTCGGTCGACAGCATCCGCGAGGGTGTGCAGGCCACGCTGCGCCAGCTGCAGCAGGCGCTGGAGCGCAACAAGGTCCAGGTCGTCGACCCGCTGGGCCAGCGCTTCGACCCCAACACCCAGCAGGCCATTTCCATGCAGCCCAACCCGGAGGTGGCGGCCAACCACGTGGCGGCCGTACTGCAGAAAGGCTATCTGATCAACGATCGGGTGCTGCGCCCGGCCATGGTGGTGGTCAGCCAGGGCTGAGCCCGCTGACGGGGCACAAGGGGCAGGGTGGGCGCCGTCCGCCCGGCTGTCTTCTGCCGGGAAAGGTCAGTTCATGAAATTTTTCACTTGACCCCTTGAAAGCCTCCGTACCACCCCCAATTGCGGATCATCGCTGAAACAAACCACTGCGGGAGCCAGTCTGCAGACGCCGTGCGGCCCGGCCGCACACCTGCCACCGGCTCCCCCGAATACCTGAGGAAGAACAAACATGGGAAAAATCATCGGTATTGACCTCGGTACCACCAACTCGTGCGTCTCGGTCATGGAGGGCAACACCCCCAAGGTCATCGAGAACGCAGAAGGTACCCGCACCACGCCGTCCATCGTCGCCTACATGGAAGACGGCGAGATCCTGGTCGGCGCGCCTGCCAAGCGCCAGGCCGTCACCAACCCGGCCAACACGCTGTTCGCCATCAAGCGCCTCATCGGCCGCAAGTTTGGTGAAGAAGCCGTCCAGAAGGACATCGGCCTGATGCCCTACAAGATCGTCAAGGCCGACAACGGCGACGCCTGGGTGGAAGTGCGCGACAAGAAGCTGGCCCCGCCGCAGATCTCGGCCGAAGTGCTGCGCAAGATGAAGAAGACCGCCGAGGACTACCTGGGCGAGGAAGTGACCGAAGCCGTCATCACGGTGCCGGCCTACTTCAACGACAGCCAGCGCCAGGCCACGAAGGACGCCGGCAAGATCGCCGGTCTGGAAGTCAAGCGCATCATCAACGAGCCGACCGCGGCTGCGCTGGCCTTCGGCATGGACAAGGGCGGCAACAAGGATCGCAAGATCGTCGTCTATGACCTGGGTGGCGGCACGTTCGACGTGTCCATCATCGACCTGGCCGACGTGGACGGCGAGAAGCAGTTCGAGGTGCTCTCCACCAACGGCGACACCTTCCTGGGCGGCGAGGACTTCGACCAGCGCATCATCGACTACATCATCACCGAGTTCAAGAAGGAACGCGGCGTTGACCTGTCCAAGGACGTGCTGGCCCTGCAGCGTCTGAAGGAAGCGGCCGAGAAGGCCAAGATCGAGCTGTCGTCCAGCAACCAGACCGAAGTCAACCTGCCCTACATCACCATGGGCGCGGCCGGTCCGGAGCACCTGAACATGAAGATCACCCGCGCCAAGCTGGAAGCGCTGGTGGAAGACCTGATCGAGCGCACCATTGCGCCGTGCCGCACCGCCATCAAGGATGCCGGCATCAAGGTCTCGGACATCGACGACGTGATCCTGGTCGGCGGCATGACCCGCATGCCCAAGGTGCAGGAGAAGGTTAAGGAGTTCTTCGGCAAGGAACCGCGCCGTGACGTGAACCCGGACGAGGCCGTGGCCGTGGGTGCTGCCGTGCAGGGCTCCGTGCTGTCGGGCGACCGCAAGGACGTGCTGCTGCTGGACGTGACGCCGCTGTCGCTGGGTATCGAGACCCTGGGCGGCGTGATGACCAAGATGATCAAGAAGAACACCACGATCCCGACCAAGTTCAGTCAGGTGTTCTCCACCGCCGACGACAACCAGCCGGCCGTGACCATCAAGGTGTTCCAGGGTGAGCGCGAGATCGCCTCGGCCAACAAGGCGCTGGGCGAGTTCAATCTGGAAGGCATTCCGCCGGCACCGCGCGGCATGCCCCAGATCGAGGTCACCTTCGACATCGACGCCAACGGCATCCTGCACGTGTCGGCCAAGGACAAGGCCACCGGCAAGGAGAACAAGATCACCATCAAGGCGAACTCGGGTCTGTCCGACGCCGAGATCGACAAGATGGTGCGCGACGCCGAGGAGCACGCCGACGAGGACAAGCAGCGCGTCGAGCTGACCCAGGCCCGCAATAACGCCGATGCCCTGGTGCACTCGGTCGAGAAATCGCTGAAGGAACATGGCGACAAGCTCGACGCCGACGAGAAGTCGAAGATCGAGTCCGCCCTGGAAGCGGCCCGTGAAGCGGTGAAGGGCGACGACAAGGCTCGCATCGAGGAAACCAGCAACGCGCTGACCGAAGCCGCCCAGAAACTGGGCGAGAAGGTCTACGCTGAGGCCCAGGCTGCTGCCGCAGGCGCAGCCGGTGCTGCGGGTGCGGCAGCTGGCGCCTCGTCGGCCGAAAGCGCCCACTCGACGGAAACTGCTGGCGACGATGTGGTCGACGCCGACTTCAAGGAAGTCAAGCGCGACTGATCGCGGTACAGTCCGGTGGCCTGCCGCCGGACACGCCGGCAGCCCCGGCTGGCCATGACGGGCAGGGCGGCTTCACGAAGCGCCTGCCCGCATGGCCCCTATCCCGATACCCGGTCCGCCGGGTATCTTGCTTTGAATCCCGACATTTCCGAAAGGTGCCTCAGGGGCCTTTCGCCAACGCCTGTCAGCCATGGCCAAACGCGACTATTACTCTGTGCTGGGGGTGGGCAAGAACGCCACCGACGAAGAAATCAAGAAGGCCTATCGCAAGATGGCCATGAAATATCACCCGGACCGCAACCCGGGTGACAAGCAGGCCGAAGACAAGTTCAAGGAAGTGGGCGAGGCCTACGACGTGCTGGGCGACCGCAGCAAGCGTGACGCCTACGACCGCTACGGCCATGCTGGCGTTGACGGCATGGGTGGCATGGGCGGTGGCCCTGGCGGCGGCGCAGGGGGCTTCGGTGGCTTTGCCGAGGCCTTCGGCGACATCTTCGGCGACATCTTCGGCGGCGGCGGCAGTCGGGGCGGGGCCAACCAGGTCTTCCGTGGTGCCGACCTGCGCTACGCCATGGAAATCACGCTGGAGCAGGCCGCCAACGGCTACGAGACCGAGATCCGCATCCCCTCCTGGGAAAACTGCACCACTTGCAAGGGCACCGGCGCCAAGGCCGGCACCAAGCCCCAGACCTGTGGCACCTGTCACGGCCAGGGCCAGGTGCGCATGCAGCAGGGCTTCTTCTCGGTGCAGCAGACCTGTCCCACCTGCCACGGCAGTGGCAAGGTGGTGAAGGATCCGTGCGAGGCCTGTGACGGTGCCGGTCGCATCAAGAAGACCAAGACGCTGCAGGTCAAGGTGCCCGCCGGCATCGACGACGGCATGCGCATCCGCTCGGCCGGCAACGGCGAGCCGGGTACCAACGGCGGCCCGGCCGGCGACCTGTACGTCGAGATCCGCATCAAGGAGCATTCGGTCTTCAAGCGTGACGGCGACGACCTGCACTGTGAAGTGCCCATCAGCATGGTTACCGCCGCACTGGGCGGCACCATCCAGGTGCCCACCCTGGGGGGCAGCGCCGAGATCGAACTGCCCGAGGGCGTGCAGCCCGGCAAGGTCTTCCGCCTGAGGGGCAAGGGCATCAAGGGTATCCGTGCCCAGATGCCGGGCGACCTCTACGCCCACATCACGGTGGAAGTGCCCGTGCGCCTGACCGACAAGCAGAAGCAGATGCTGCGCGAGCTGGACCAGAGCCTGTCGGATGCCAAGCACAGCCCGCAGACCCGCAGCTGGAAGGACCGGTTGAAGGAGTTCTTCCAGTAAGGCAAACGCAGGAGCTTCCTCCGTAAGTTTCAGCACATCGACCCGCCTGTGCCTTCCATGTTGAAATGGAGCTGCACAGGGCGGGTTTTTTGTGCGGAGAGAGGACTGGCCCTGGTAAAGGGCGGGCAATATGGGAGGCTGCCGTGAGTCTTTATGAACAGGACTTTTGGGCATGGTGCCGTGTGCAGGCGCAGGCCCTGCGTTCAGGACATCTTGCAGGTCTGGATCTGGTCAATCTGGCAGACGAGATCGAGGAGGCCGGGCAGGCAGATGAAAACGAGCTGCTCTCCCGCCTCGAAGTCCTGTTCATCCACCTGCTGAAATGGCGTTTTCAGCCTGCGCGTCGTGGCCGGAGCTGGCGGCTCTCCATTGCCGAACAGCGACGCAAGATCGCGCGCCGGCTGGAGCGCAGCCCCAGCCTGAAGCACAAACTGCCCGGCATTCTCGTGGACGCCTACGGTGACGCCGTATTGGGGGCCGAGCGGGAAACCGGGCTGGACGCCAGCGTCTTTCCGGCCGAAAGCCCCTGGACCTTCGAGCAGATCATGGACGCAGCATTCCTGCCAGAAGAGGGGCACTGAGTCAGCCCATCGCCGCCGCCAGGCTCTTCTCTGCCAGCGCCACGGTCTGGTCGATATCCGCGTCCGTGTGGGCCGATGACAGGAAGAAGGCCTCCACCGGCGAGGGGGGCAGATAGACGCCGCCGTCCAGCATCAGGTGGTAGAAGCGTTTGTACTGCTCCAGATTCTGGTCGGTGGCTTCCTCGAAATACGTCGGGGGCGTGGCGCGGAAATACATGCCACCCAGGCCGCCGAGCGCGCGGGCGCTGAAGGCGGCGCCGGTCTTTTTCGCGGCGGCGTTCAGGCCGTCCACCAGCCGATTCATCTTCCGGGTCAGTTCGTCATGAAAGCCCGGCTTCGAGATCAGGCCCAGCGTGGCAATGCCGGCGGCCATCGCAATCGGGTTGCCCGAGAGCGTGCCGGCCTGGTAGACGTTGCCCAGCGGCGCAAAGCGTTCCATGATCTTCGCCGGTCCGGCCACGGCGCCCACGGGCATGCCGCCGCCGATCACCTTGCCGAAGGTGGTGAGATCCGGCGTGATGCCGCACCAGCCCTGGGCCCCCGTGAGCGTGACCCGAAAGCCCGACATCACCTCGTCGAAGATCAGCAGGGCGCCGTACTGGGTGCACAGATCCCGCAGCCCCTGCAGGAAGCCCTCGACCGGCACCATCAGGTTCATGTTGCCCGGGATGGGCTCGACGATCAGGCAGGCCACATCGTCCGGATACTGTTCGAAGAGCGCACGCACGCTCTCCAGATCGTTGTAGCGGGCAATCAGCGTGTGCTTGACCACGTCTTCCGGCACACCGGCCGAGCTGGGGTTGCCGAAGGCCAGCGCACCGCTGCCGGCCTTCACCAGCAGGCTGTCGGCCGTGCCGTGGTAGCAGCCCTCGAACTTGATGATGCGGTTGCGTCCCGTGTAGCCACGGGCCAGCCGCAGGGCCGACATGGTGGATTCCGTACCCGAACTTGTAAAGCGCACGCGCTCCACGTGGGGGAACATGGCGCAGATCTTCTCGGCCAGCACGCTCTCGTTCACGCAGGGCGCGCCATACGACAGCCCGTTGGCTGCGGCTGCCTGCACGGCGGCAATTACCTCCGGATGGGCATGACCGACGATGGCCGGGCCCCATGAGCCCACATAGTCGGTGTAGCGCTTGCCTTCCACATCCCACAGGTACGCGCCTTCGGCCCGCTGAATGAAGCGCGGCGTGCCCCCCACGGCCCGGAAGGCCCGAACGGCCGAGTTGACCCCGCCGACCAGAACCTTGCTGGCCCGGTCGAATTCCTGCTGGTTGGTCTGCTGCGTCATGCTGTTTCCTTGCAATGCGGATGGAGAGGACGGATGCCCCGCATTGTGCGTCCATCGGTGCGCGGATGCAAAGATCACCGCGCCGGGTTGCTGCAGCCGCAGCGCCCCGTTCCGTCTGTCGGCCAGAGGCATCCTTTCATCGTCCCTGACTCCTTGCCCGGGAAGGGGGACGGTTGGGCTCGTCATAATGGCGAGGTTCCGATGGCGCGCTTCTGGGTCAGAACTGGCCTCATGTCCAGCCTCGTGTGAGACCGCCGCAGATCCCGGCAACCATCTTCCGTGTGGATACCCCGTTTTTGTTGGCCTGTTTCTGCACGGACGGTCCGGTGTTCCCGCTGGCCAGTATGATGCGTGACAGGCCTGTTTTCTTTGTGTTCTCTGGCTGCTCTCATGCAGGGCCAGCCTTTTCTACTGTGGAATACCACCATGAAAAAACTGATTTCCATTGCTCTGGGTGTTTCCCTGCTGGGTCTGGCCGGTTGTGCCACCGAAGGCTCGCGTGTGGTCGAGAGCCAGAAGGTCAACACCTACGACACGCCTTACCATGGTCAGAAGTCGCTGATCGCCGTGGGCAAGTTTGCCAACAAGTCCAGCTACATGAACGGTATCTTCCAGGATGGTGAAGACCGTCTGGGCAACCAGTCCAAGAGCATCCTCATGACGCACCTGCAGCAGACGGGGCGCTTCCGTGTGCTGGACCGCTCCAACATGGACGAAACCGCGCAGGAAGCGAAGATCAGGGGCCAGGCCCAGAACATGAAGGGCGCCACCTACATCATTACCGGTGATGTGACGGGCTTCGGTCGCAAGGACGTGGGTGACAAGCAGCTCTTCGGCCTGCTGGGCCGTGGCAAGAAGCAGGTGGCCTACGCCAAGGTCATGCTCAACGTGGTGAACGTCAACACCACGGAAGTCGCCTTCTCGGCCGAAGGTGCCGGTGAATACGACCTCTCCAGCCGTGAGGTGCTGGGCTTTGGCGGTACCAGCGGCTATGACGCCACGCTCAACGGCAAGGTGCTGGATCTGGCCATCCGCGAGGCGGTGAACAACCTGGTGGCCGGCATCGAATCGGGCCGCTGGACGCCGGACAACTGAGCAGGGGGTCGACCATGAAAAGCCGGTTCTGCCGACTGGCGCTGGCAGCGGCCCCTGCGCTGCTGCTGGCTGCATGCGCGTCGGCGCCGAAGCCTCTCTTTCACTGGGGGGAGTATCCCGATGCCGTCTATGGCTACTACCAGGACAGTGGTGACTGGGACAGCCAGGAAAAGGTGCTGACCAAAGCCATCACCGAGGCCCGCTCGAAAAAACTGAAGGTGGGTCCGGGCATCTACGCGCAGCTGGGCCTGGTCATGGCCAAACAGGGGCGGGATGCCGAAGCACAGGCCGCGTTCAGGCAGGAAGAAGTGCTGTATCCCGAATCTGCCGTGTTCATGCAGCGCCTGACCGGCATGAAACGGGGCGGCAAGGACGCATCCGGCGCACCGCAGGCTCCGAAGGATGATGCGCCCAAGGCCGGGCAGGGAGGTTCTGCATCGTGAAACTCATGTCTGTCCTGTTGCCCGCCCGGGGAGGCCCTGCATCATGAAGAAGCTGACCGTTTCGCTTGCCGTGCTGGGGGCCATGCTGCTGGGAGGCTGTGCGTCCCAGAAGCCGGGCTACGATTACACGGCATTTCGCCAGGCCCGTCCGCGCTCGATTCTGGTGGTGATGCCGACCAACGATTCACCGGACATCAAGGGTGCAACCAGCGTGCTGGCCCGTGCCACGGTGCCGCTGGCGGAAAAGGGGTATTACGTTTTTCCGGTGGCGGTGGTCGATGAGATGTTCCGGCAGAACGGCCTGACGGGTGGACACGACATCCAGTCGGCCCCTATCCGGAAGGTGCGGGAAATCTTCGGGGCCGATGCCATTCTGTATCTGCACGTGGAAGAGTACGGTACCAGCTACCAGATTCTGAGCAGCGACACGCGCGTGTCGGTGAGCGGCAAGCTGGTGGACCTGAAGACCGGGAAGGCGCTCTGGGAGGGCCGCGCAAAACACGTGGACAACGGCTCGAACGGCGGTGGCGGCCTGATCGCCTCGCTGGTTTCTGCGGTGGCCAACCAGATCATCGGCTCGGCCACGGACCGTGGTTATCAGGTGGCAGCCACGGCGGATGCGCTGCTCTTTTACTATGGCGATCGTGGTGGGGTGCTGATGGGGCCGTATCACCCCGATTACCAGAAGGACTACCAGAACGACCGATGATGCCTGCGCGCCTGCCTGCAGGGCGGGGGCGCGCAACGGTTGCGCTGAAGGCTGCCCGATGGCGGCCCGGCGGCAGCCACCACCACATGGCGGCTTCATGAGCCTGCTCCCGCAAGGGAGGGGAACATGAAGCCGCCATTTCTGTAGCCATGGCAGTTCTGTCTGTAGTCGTGGCAGTTCTGGCAACGCCCCGGATCTGCGGGGCGGAGCTTGATGGTGCAGGGGCTCCCATGTCCGGAATGCACATCCATTTCGATCCTGCCTTCCGGGCAGACATATCCTCTTTGGTCCTGCCTTCGGGGAAGGCCGAAACTTGCCAGAAGCTGCGCCGTATCAGGGTAATTTCTCCCCCGGAGTTTCCCGAAAAAACCGGTGTGCAGAAATATTTGCTGACAAAACCGGCTGTTGGTTCACATGGTCGCACAATCAGGGCATTCTCGGCTTCAGGCGGCCATGCTTGGGGTCCTCTCAGAAATTGCCATCGCCGGACGTGGGGCCGGCTGTCAGGAATTGCCATGAGCCAAGCAACCAACCAACAGGAATTCGACCGTGCCAGCCAGGTGCTGGTGGGGGGCGTCAACTCGGCCGTGCGGGCCTTTCGGGCCGTGGGCGGCACGCCGCGCTTCATCCAGCGGGCCGAGGGCGCCCGCATGTGGGACGTGGAGGGCAAGGCCTACATCGATTACGTGGGCTCGTGGGGGCCGGCCATTGTTGGCCACTCGCACCCCGAGGTGCTGAAGGCCGTGCAGGCGGCCGTGGCCGATGGCCTGTCGTTCGGTGCGCCCAATGTGCGTGAGACCGAGCTGGCGCAGAGAATCTGCGACATGTTCCCTCACGTCGAGCGGGTGCGCTTCACCAGTTCCGGAACGGAATCCACGATGTCGGCCCTGCGGTTGGCGCGGGGCTACACGGGCCGCAACCGCATCATCAAGTTCGAGGGCTGCTACCACGGTACGGCCGACAGCCTGCTGGTGAAGGCGGGCAGCGGTGCGCTGGCCTTCGGCAACCCCAGCTCGGCCGGCGTGCCCGAGGACGTGGTCAAGCACACGCTCATCGCCCGCTACAACGATCTGGACAGCGTTCGCCGCCTGTTCGAGCAGTACCCGGATGACGTGGCCTGCCTGATCGTCGAGCCCATCCCCGGCAACATGAACCTGATGGTGCCGCAGCCCGGCTTCCTGGAAGGGCTGCGCGAGCTGTGCACCCAGTACGGCGCCGTGCTGATCTTCGATGAGGTGATGTCGGGCTTTCGGGTGACGCTGACGGGTGCGCAGGGCTGGTGCGGCATCACGCCGGACCTGTCCACCTTCGGCAAGGTCATCGGCGGCGGCATGCCCGTGGGTGCCGTGGCCGGCCCGGCCCGCATCATGGAGCGCTTCGCGCCGCTGGGTAATGTCTACCAGGCCGGCACGCTGTCGGGCAACCCCATCGCCATGGCAGCCGGCATTGCCACCATCGACCTGATCTCCCGTCCCGGCTTCCACGACGAACTGAACCGCCGGATGACGCGCCTGGTGGATGGTCTGAATGCGGCGGCGAAGAAGACCGGCGTGGCGTTCTGCGCCCGTGCCCTGGGCGGTCTGGGCGGCATGTACTTCCGTGCCACGCCGCCCGTGTACTTCGAGGAAGCCACCGACCAGAACCTGGAGCAGTACAAGCGCTTCTATCACCTGATGCTGGAAGGCGGTGTCTACCTGCCGCCTTCGCCGGTGGAGGCCTTCTTCCTGTCGTCGGCCCATACCGACGAGGACATTGATCAGACCGTGGCACTGGCCGAGAAGAGCCTGGCTGCGGTGGCGTGATTGCCACGGGGGGTGATGGGGAGACTCCCGGCCGGCGCACCGGCTGGGACCGATCAGTGCCTGGTCATATGGGTCTGTCGGGACATTCTGTTCAGGTCAGTCTGCCATGAGCCATGTCCTGACGTTGATCGTCATACCCGTATGAAACTGTCGCTGTATTTTGCCACCAGCGCATCATGCGTGAGGAGACGCATGGGTTCAGCCAATGCCTGTGCGATCAGAATGCGATCGAACGGATCCTTGTGGTGGTGGGGCAGCGTCTCCACCATCAGGGTATGCTCCGCCTGGATGGGAAGAATCCTGTAGCCCGACAGCTGGAAATACTTCAGCGCGTCGGCTGAACCGATGGGCATGTCGTCACTATTTCTACTGTGCTTGATGGCGATTTCCCACAGGCTGGCGACACTTGTCCATATCGCATGCTTTGGGTTCGCGATCAGCTCTCGGGCCTGTGCAGGGAGCCTCGGGCTGTCGTCAATGGCCCAAAGCGCGATGTGAGTGTCCAGCAGAATATTCAAGACTCTCTGTCCCCCTGGAAGAGGGCTTCGATCTCGGCGTTCTGGGCATCGATGTTGTCAGGGATCCTGAAGAGCCCTTTGGCAACGCCAATGCGCTTCTCGCTGCTGCCATGGGTGATGGGAACAAGCTTGGCTGCAGGGCGGCCGTTGCGGGATATGACGATTTCGGGTTCGTGTCCGCTCTCGACGGCCTGTACCAGGCGAGACAGAGAGGACTTGGCTTCCAGCATGTTGACCATGGTCATGGGAGGGATTCCGGGTACCGTTAATGGTCTTAGTCTAGTCTGGCTAAGCGTGCCGATCAACCGTTGCATCCATTCCATCCAGGGGAGTGGGCTTTTGCCCGCTTCGCTCCCCATCTGGCGCGAAAATGCAGGAAAAGTCAGCTCCGGCTGGCATGACGTCATCGCTTCTTTCCTTTCCTGCATCCATGAAGAAAGCTATCCTTCCCGCCATTCTCTGCGCGGCGGTGCTGGCCATGGCCGGCTGTGCCACCGAAAGTTCCCACGTGGTGGAAAGCCCGAAGGTGACCAGCCACGGTACGGCGTACCAGGGTCAGAAGGCCCCCATCTCGGTCGGCAAGTTCGACAACAAGTCCAGCTTCCAGAACGGGATCTTTCGGGATGGCGAGGATCGGCTGGGAAATCAGTCGCGCACCATTCTGGTGGCGCACCTGCAGCAGACGGGGCGCTTCAATGTACTGGATCGCACCAACATGAGCGAGGCGGCGCAGGAAGCGAAGATCTCCGGCCGGGCGCAGAACCTGAAGGGCGCCACGTATCTGATTTCGGGTGATGTGACCGAGTTCGGCCGCAAGAATGTGGGTGATCATCAGCTCTTCGGCATTCTGGGTCGTGGCAAGAAGCAGGTGGCTTATGCCAAGGTGACGCTGAATGTGGTGGATGTGAATTCGTCCGAGGTGGTGTATTCCACGCAGGGGGCGGGTGAATACGAGCTGTCCAATCGCGAGGTGCTGGGTTTTGGCGGTACGGCGGGCTATGACGCCACGCTCAACGGCAAGGTGCTGGATCTGGCCATTCGTGAGGCCGTGAACAACCTGGTGTCGGCCATCGAGTCCGGGCACTGGACGCCGGCCAATTGAGGGGAAGGGCATGCATCAGGGCATTGGCCGGCTGACGCTGGTGGCGCTGCCGTTATGGCTGGCAGCGTGTGCCAGCTGGCCGCAGACGCTGTATCACTGGGGCAACTATCCGGACACGATTCACGCCTGGTATGACGGTAACGATGACTGGGTCGGGCAGGAGAGGGCACTGCGCAAGATCATCAGCGATGCAGCGGCCCGACAGAAGAAGGTGGGGCCAGGGGTGCATGGCCAGCTGGGCCTGGTGCTGTCCCGCCAGGGGCGGGATGATGAGGCAAAGGCCGAGTTCGCCGAGGAGCAGGCGCTGTATCCGGAATCCGCCACCTTCATGACGCGGCTGCAGGGTCGGCGGATGGCAGCCAGCAAGCCGCAGGATGGTCGTGACATGACATCCGGGAAGGACAACGCTGCAGGAGGGCACGCAAGATGATGAAGTCATCGGTGCTGGCCGTGGCATTGTCGGCCCTGGTGTTGGCGGGCTGTGCGAACTATCGTCCGAAAGGCTACGATTATTCGGCACTGAAGCAAAGTGACCCGCGTTCCATTCTGGTGGTGATGCCCACCAGTGATTCAACGGACATTCGTGCCGAGAGCAGTGTGCTGGCGCAGGCCACGGTGCCGCTGGCCGAGCGCGGCTATTATGTCTTTCCGGTGGCGCTGGTGGATGAGATGTTCCGCCAGAACGGGCTGACCAACGGGCACGATATCCAGCAGGCGCCCATCCGCAAGCTGCGCGAGATCTTCGGCGCCGATGCGGTGATGTATCTGCACGTGGAAGAATACGGCGCCAGCTACCAGGTGGTCAAAAGTGTGACCACAGTGACGGTGAAAGGCAAGCTGGTGGACCTGAAGAATGGCAGGACGCTCTGGGAAGGGCGCGCCAGCAGCCATTTGGAGTCCGGCCATGCCAACGACGATACCCTGACGGCAATGGTTTCAGCGGCGGTCGACCAGATTCTTGATGCCATCAACGACAGTGGTTACGAGATGGCCGGCGCCGCCGATGCGCTGCTCTTCAGTCGTGGCGACCGGGGAGGGCTGCTATACGGGCCCTCCCATCCGGAGCATGCGACGCCCTGAGCGTCATTTCGTTCGCCACCTCATGGCTCTGCCTTCGGCACCATAGCCGCTGACGCGACCGGATCCGAACTTGTTCGGGTCCCAGTCATTTTTTGCAAGCCAGGTGGTGCAGTACTTGTGAGCTGCCACGGTGTTGTCCTTCTCGTCTTTCGCGTTGACGTGCCAGCACAGGTCCACATCGTTGGCGTGCCATTGGGACTGCTCCAGCGTCAGCCAGACCGAGGCTTTCTTCTTGCTGGCCTCATCGTTCGGGGTTGCCCAGGACTGCAGGGTGCTGCCAAACGGGATCAACTGATTGTCGGTGAAGGTTCGTGCGCTGGTGCCCTGCAGTTGTGCTTCCTTGTACAGCTCGTAGGCCTGCTTGCTGTTCCGGTCAATGCCATGGAAGTCCAGGCTCAGCTGATTGGGCAGCGTGAAGCCTTTGCTCAGGTCATGGTTCACCTGCATGGCCAACCCCACCTGCGGATAGTCCTCGTGAGGGACGCGAGGGTTCTGCTCGTCCTGATAGCTGCCTGTGGCAAAGGTGTACTGGTAGTTGCCGATGGCAGGTGAATAGCCGTCGACGAACGGGGTATAGTTGTCCTTTCCGCCATCGGCATAGGCTGCGCCCGTGCTCTGGTGCGTGAGGGAAATGCGCTGCGGTGCATCGCTGCTGCGGACTGCATCGGCGTAGTCGGCCAGCATGTGCTTCATCATGTCGCGGTTCCGATCGTTGGTGGAATCGAACATGGCGGCCAGCTGGGCACCGCTGATGCCGTACTGATTCACGGCCTGGGTGGCAGTCTTCAGGCTTTCGGTGGGAACGTACCGGGGCTCATTGAGATTGTTCCAGTTCCATGTGGTGGCGGTATCCCACTGATAGCTGGTGTAGCGGTTTTCGTAGGTCAGCGCCTTGTATACCAGAGGCTGGCCGGGTTTCCACCCTTCTGGAACTTCCCACTCGTTGCATCGGGTATGAAGAATGCCGTATTCCGTTGCGACGCTATCCACGTCAATGCAGATGCGGAACCCTGACTTGCCCGCGGAAGCGGAGTAGAGTTTTGCCGAGGGGTACGAGGTGCCGTTGCTCCAGTAGTGTTCGGCCCCGATGTCGTAGGTCTGATCGGACTGGATGGTCTGGCCGTTGGCGCTCCGCAATGTGTACTCTTTTCCCGCCAGGGTCACGATCACCTGTGCCGCGATGTCGAGCTTGAGGGGGACGGCCTGGGTGGCAGATGCCCCACGATTGGGCAGCCCCGGGGCAGATAGCCCCAGGCGGATGGTGTGTGCATCCACGGAGGTTGTACGCGCGCCTGCCGGGTTGCGCGTGGGGCCCACGGAATCATCGATCTGGTAAGTGTAGGGAGCGCCCAAGCCTGCTTCGGTGCCATCGGCTGGCACGATGTCTTCTCGGCTCAGCATGACAGGGCCCGAGAATCTCTCGTATTTCGGGGGCTCCGTGCCGCTGCCCGAGGTGTAGTAGTGATTGGGCGGCAGCCACGCGGTCAGATCACGCCCCTGGGCGTCCTGATGGCTGGTCTGCGACAGCAACGCCTGAATCAGCACGTCCCCACGGATCTTTCTGTTCGCGATGGGCGGTGTGTCGGGCGTGACGGCTTCCTTGGTGGTGCGTCCGGATGCAGTGGCATGGGGCGTCGCCGAGGAATCCTGTGTCGTGACGGTCAGATCGGTGGCGGCCTTGGTCTGCGGGCTGCCAGCATCGGTCTGGGGGGTATCCTGGCCGCCGCCGCAGGCGGCCAGTGCCAGCGTGATGGCCAGGGTCAGAGGATGCAGGGCTGTGCGTTTGTCGACGTGCATGAGTCTCTCCGCGTGATGGTCTCCGTGAAGTGTTCTTCTTGTTCTGTGGTCAGTATGGAGAGCAGTCTGTGGAGTGTCGACCGATTTAATAGCGCGTGAAAGTTCTTACATTTGCGTCGAATTTATATAGGTTGCGAATCATTGTCCCATTCGGGAATTTAACGGGCCAGCAGCATCTGGATGGACAGAGGGGTTCCCTGAATTTCAGGGAACCCCTCGGAACGGATGGGCCGTTCAGCCAGGCTTTCGCCCGGCTGTGGCTTCACGTGGGCAGACCCGGTGTCAACGGGGCTGATGAAACTCCATCATGGCTCACTGGCCCTTGGCCTGAGTGCTCCAGGTGGGGGCACCATTTTCACTGGGCCTGTCGGTTTCGGCGTGGTAGCCCTGCGGCAGCAGGGGCTGGCCCGGTGTCCAGCCTTCGGGCACCGTCCATGTGGTGCAGTACCGGCCGAATTCGCTCAGGAACACGGATACGTACCAGCACATGTCCACGGTGCGCGGGTTGGGCTGGCTCTGCTGGATGATCAGCTGTACCTGGGCATAGGGATTGTTCTTTTCGTCGTACCAGGACTGGACGGGAATGCCGAACATGATCTGCTTGTTGGCGGCAATGGTCAGGGCTGAACGGTCGCCGCTGAGCTGTTCACCCTCGTAGACCTGCGTGGCCTTCAGTTCCCAGTTGCGGCCGCGGACGTTCAGGCCGGACCAGCGGGGCAGCGTCAGGCCCTGGGCGTTGGCGTTCACATGAATGGCCAGGGTGTTCTGCGGGTAGTCCCGGGAGCGTGTGTTGGGTACCTGTTCGCTCAGCCATGCGCCGGTGCTGAACACGTACAGGTAGCTACCGGTGGCCGGTGAATAGGTGGCCGCGTCGGCGCTGCCGTCAGCATAGGTGGTGGCCCGGCTGTCGTGGTGGAACGAGACACGCTGCGGATCCAGACTGGAAGCAGGTCGTTTGTAGGGAGCGAGGCTGGCTGTGGCGTAGGCCGGCAGGCGCTGCATGCCCTTGGCACGGGGGGTGAAGGCATCCAGCATGGCGGCCAGCACCGCACCGCTCACGCCCCGGTCATTCACGGCCTCGGTCGTGGTCTTCAGGCTCTCTGCGTTGATGTATTGCGGGGCCTTGCGGTTGCTCCAGCTCCGTTCGCCGTAGCTGCCGCCTATCTCGAAGTGCAGCTTCCTGCTGAATGTCTGGGTCACGTGCTTGAGGGGCTGACCAGCCTTCCAGCCGGCAGGCACTTCCCAGACATCACACAGGGTCTCGAATTCGGTGTATTTCGGCTTGAACTGGGCGCAGGTGGAAAACTGGTTGGCGTTCTCACCAGGTTGCGCGAAGACCGATGCCTGGGAGGAGGCGGCCGGATCGGAGCTTTCCCATTCATGCTTCCATTTGTCCAGGTCGTAGACTTCGTTGGGTTGAATCGTCGTGACCGTCTTGGCGACCAGAGTTTCCCGGGTGGTGGTGGGGGGGGCGTACTGATCCTGATCAGCGCTTGAAGGGGTTCGCTCGGCCTGAGCCTGGGTGCCGATCTCCAGCGCGCCAGCGGCGGCCTGGGCCGCACCGGTGCTGCCATTGGGCAGGCCCGCGGCAGACAGGCCGAAGCGCAGTGTCTGGCTGGCGATGTTCAGCATCAATGGATCATTGATGAGCCGGCGGGGCCCCTGACTGATCTCGAACTGATAGTAGTGACGACCCAGGGCGGCGGTGTTCGCGTCGGTGGGACGGATGTCCTGGTTGGCCAGCACCACGGGGACAACAGACGGGTTGCTGCCTTGTTGACCCGCGCCCAGGGAGCCCCAGGTGTAGGTCTCGGGTGACAGCCAGGCGGTCTGCGGGTTGTTCTGGGCGTCAAGGCGTGCCGTGCGCGACAGCAGCGCCTGGATCAGCACGTCGCCTCGCAGCATCTTCCGGTTTTCCGAGAGGGGCGGGGTGTCGGCGGTGGCCACGGCCTTGGTGGCACGACCCGAAGCGGATGTCCGGGCAGCTTCCGGCGTGTCGGCGGTGTCCAGCGTGGTGGCCGGCAGGCCGGTATCGGCCTTGGTCTGCGGACCGGGGGCGCTGGTCTGGGGTGTGTCCTGGTTGCCGCCGCAGGCGGCCAGCGCCAGGGTCACGGCCAGGGCCAGGGGATGCAGGGCGTGGCGAGTGTTGATGCTCATGGGTTCTTCCTCATGAAATGTCTCCGTGGGGATCGTGTTTTGCAGAGCATTATGAATATCGACACAATGAGCGTCGACAAATCTAACATTGGCTAAAAATTCTTACGTTTTGGTCGTAAGTGTTTCTTGATCGCTTTCCGGAGATGCGACGGCCGCCAGGGCCGTTCAGAGGATCCCTGGCGGGCGAGGGGTCATGAGGCCCGGTGGGGGGGCCGGATGCCGGCTACACTGTGTCCGGGAGGTTCACGGCAGGCGTGGGCCGGCAGGGGCCGGCGCGATCTGCGACCCGAGAGCATGAGCAAGCCAGACTATCCGGTGACGACGGCGGTGCGTTTCCTGCGCGAGCACCATATCGATTTCGAGCCGCATCTGTATCCGTATGTGGAGCATGGCGGCACGGCGCATTCGGCCGAGAGTCTGGGGGTGCCCGAGCATCAGGTCATCAAGACCATCGTGCTGGAGAACGAGCAGAAGAAGGGGCTGATCGTGCTGATGCACGGCGATCGCCAGATTTCCACGCGCAACCTGGCGCGCGAGCTGGGCATGAAGCACATCGAGCCGGCGGACCCGAAGCAGGCCAACAAGTGGACGGGCTATCTGGTGGGAGGCACGAGCCCGTTCGGCACGAAGACGCGGCTGCCGGTGTATGTGGAGCGCACGATCCTGGACCTGTCGGTGATCTACATCAACGGCGGCAAGCGTGGCTTTCTGGTGGCCATTTCACCGGCCGGGCTGCAGGCGCTGGAGGCCCAGCCGGTGAGCGTGGCGACGGAAGGGTGAGGCAGGCGGGCTGCCGGGCGAGGGGCCCGGCAGTGTCCCGGGTGCTGCCTTCAGGCTTTCGATCGGGTGTTGATCTCGATGTGGCCGGTGAGTGTCCTGTGCACGGGGCAGCGATCGGCGATCTCCAGCACGCGCTGGCGCTCTGCGTCGGTGAGGTTGCCGGTCAGGGTGATCTCCCGCTCAAGGATGTCGACAACCTCATCGGCGGCTGCGCCGTTCGGCGCCCCCGATGCCTGCGGGGCTGCGGGCCGGGTGATGCGTCGATGGTGCAGCTCCACCTTCACGTCATCCAGCTGCAGGCCCTTGCGGTTGGCGTACATGCGGATGGTCATGGAGGTGCAGGTGCCCAGGGCCGAGAGCAGCAGCGTGTAGGGATCGGGACCCAGGTTGGTGCCGCCCATGGCTTCGGGTTCGTCGGCCACCAGGGTATGGCGACCGGCCTGCAGGCCACGCAGGAACTGGTGGTTCAGTTCGGTGACAAGGACATGGCCGGGGGCCAGGTCGGGTTTGACGGGAACGGCCGGGACCTTGGGTTCGGGGCTGCTGGACTGGACGGCAGGGTCCAGGTAGCGCGATGCCCAGGCGACGATGCAGCTGGCGACGTATTCGGCGTCTTCGGCGCGCGAGAGCAGGTGGTCGGCGCCGTCCAGCGAGATGAAGCTCTTGGGGTGGCGGGCGGCTTCGTAGATTTTCTGGGCCTGTTCGATGGCGACCGTGGCGTCTTGCGGTGAGTGAAAGACCAGCAGGGCCTTGCCCAGTCGGGCGATGCGGCTGGCCTGGTCCTGGCCGGCCACGTCTTCCAGGAACTGGCGCTTGATGGTGAACTGGCGGCCGGCCAGCGAGACGGCAGATTCGCCGTGCGCGCGGATGGCATCCAGGTCCTTGCGGAACTGCCGCAGGACGTGGCTGGGCTCGGCCGGTGCAGCGATGGTGGTGACGGCACGGGCTTCGGGAATGCCCTGGGCCGCGGCCAGCACGGCAGCACCGCCCAGGCTGTGGCCGATCAGCAGGGCCGGCGCCTGGTATTCGCGCCGCAGGAAGTCGGCGGCGGCCAGCAGGTCGGTGACGTTGGAGGTGAAGTTGCTGTCGGCGAAGTCGCCCTCACTGGCGCCCAGGCCGGTGAAGTCGAAGCGCATCACGGCCACGCCGCGTGCCTGCAGGGCGCGGCTGATGCGGGCAGCAGCCTTGACGTCCTTGCCGCAGGTGAAGCAGTGGGCGAAGAGGGCGAAGGCGCAGGGGTTGTCGGGCAGATCCAGGATGCCCGCCAGTTCCTGGCCGCTGGCATTCTGGAAGGTGATGTGTTTCTTGGTCATGATGTGAAGGGCCGGGCTGACAGCCGGCATGATGGGGCGGATCAATCCGGCCCGAAGGGTCTTGTTGGGGGATAAAGGAAGGAACTCTGACTTGAAGCGCATTCTGACGGGCAGGCGAGGCATCCTGGCGCCTGGGCCGTCGATCGGCGGTTGCGGTGGCGCTCAGCGGGTGATGATGTTGCCGCCGGCGCCCGTGCCGCCGCCGTATCCGCCCGGGCCGGCGGAGTAGTCCGGTGGCATGGGGGGCAGGCCGGCTTTCTGGCGCACGGCATTCACGTAGGCGTTGCCATCCAGCGGGCGGCCGTGCCGCTGTGATTGCCACAGGGCCTCGACCAGACATTCCTGCACGACGTGGGCGGCGTCGTGGGCACTGCCCAGCTTCGCCTCCAGCACGTCCATGGCCTGGCGGATGCCGCGGGGCTGGTCGATGCCGCGCTGCTCGCTGATGGCCAGGTGCAGCGACAGGTGCAGGAAGGGGTTGCTGCGGCCGGCTTCGGGGCTGTAGTCGGCTTCCAGCGCCCGATCCAGGTCAGCCAGCTCGTCGTGATATTCAGGATGCTGGCCGATCCATTGCAGGGCGACCATCTCCAGGGGCTCCAGCGGGGTGCCCTGCTGGTGTTTCTTCCAGACGTTGCAGAAGTAGCGGCGCACGTCGGCGACAGAGGGATTGAAGAGCATGGGCGTAGGGGAAGGGCCGGTCAGGCGTTGCGTTACGGAGGTTATGGGGAGGTTACGGCAGGCGCAGGGCGGGATGGTGGGACATGGTGTGGGCAGGGGCCAGCGTGGGCAGGACCGACAGGTGCTTCATGCCCTGTCGTCCCGTGCCCTGATGGTTCATGCTTTGGTACTTCTTCATGCCTTGGTGCGTGGCGCCCGGTCCAGCGCCGACTTGCGGGGCGGGGGCAGGGTCTTGGGCTGGTAGGGGCAGAGATCCGCGATGGGGCAGCGCCAGCACTCGGGCGTGCGCGCCTTGCAGATGTAGCGGCCGTGCAGGATGAGCCAGTGATGGGCGTTCTGGCGGTAATCCCTGGGCACGACTTTCAGCAGCTTCTGCTCCACTTCCTCGACATTCTTGCCCGGGGCCAGGCCGGTACGGTTGGAGACCCGGAAGATGTGGGTGTCCACGGCAATGGTGGGGTGGCCGAAGGCAACGTTCAGGACGACGTTGGCGGTCTTGCGGCCGACGCCAGGCAGGGCTTCGAGGGCGGCGCGGTCATCGGGCACTTCGCCGCCATGCTGGTCGATGAGAATCTGGCTCATGGCCAGCAGGTTCTTCGCCTTGTTGCGGAAGAGCCCGATGGTGCGGATGGCTTCGGTGATGTTCTCCAGCCCTAGGTCGACCATGGCCTGCGGGGTGGGGGCCAGCGGAAAGAGCCGCCGGGTGACGATGTTGACGCTCTTGTCGGTGGCCTGGGCCGAGAGCAGCACGGCGGCCAGCAGCTGATAGGGGCTGCCGTATTCCAGTTCGGACTGGGGATCGGGGTTGGCGGCGGCCAGACGCCGGAACATCTCCTGGCGGTTCGCAGGGCTCATGCGGTGGGTCGTGGGCGGGGCATCCGGATGCGGGCACGGATGGCCGCCAGGCGGCGGGCCTTCTCGTCGGTGTCGACCAGGGCGACATTGGGGTCGCGGAGCATGGTGTCTGCGGTGCCTGGTGCAGGCTGTCCGGTCGTGGGGGATTCTGCCTGGGCGCCGGCATGGCCGGTCGTGATGTCGGAAGCGCCGTTCCCGGAGGGGGCGTTCTCTGCGGCGTGCGAGCTGGACGCGTGTGGGGCCTTCAGTCGCTGGTCACGGCGCTGGTGGTGCTGGCGGCCGTGCCGGGCATCGGATGCCTGCCAGGGGCTGGCCAGCGGCACTAGGGAAATGCAGTCGGTGGGACACGGCGGCAGGCACAGTTCGCAGCCGGTGCAGCGGTCGGTCAGCACCTGGTGCTGAAAGCGCGGGGCGCCCACGATGGCGTCGACCGGACAGGCCAGGATGCACTTGGTGCAGCCGATGCAGTGCAGGGGATCGATGCGGACCACATGCCGCACGGGCATGGGCTCCAGGTCTGCGGCCAGCGGCACGACCGGCTGGTCGAGCAGTTTGGCCAGGGCCTGGATGGTGGCGTCGGCGCCCGGCGGGCAGCGATCGATGGCGGCCTCGCCGCGGGCGATGGCGCCGGCATAGGCATGGCAGTCGTCGTAGCCGCAGCGCCGGCACTGGGTCTGGGGCAGCAGCCGGTCGATGGCATCGACCAGGGCCACGGCGGTCATCGGCTGAAGGGATGGGGCCATGGTCCGATTGTAGTGGTCATGGGGGGACAATCCTTGACAGACCGTGTGTTGCAAAAAACACGATTCCGCCTTGCCTGGGCATCAGCAATATCCCTAGAGGTTATTCTGAATGAGATTCCTACCCAATCTCAGATATATTGATAGGACGGGAGGAGGCAAAAGAGCATTGGCCGGATGGCCATTCGGGACAGGAAAGCAGGGGCGGGCGTAATGCCCGCCGACAGGGTCAGCCTTCCAGGTACTGCAGCTTGTTGGGCGTGCCGTTCCAGTCGTCGGCGTCTTCAAGCGGCGACTTGCTGCGGGTGATGGCCGGCCAGTTGGGCGCCTTCTCGGCGTTGATGGCGATGAAGTTTTCCTGATCGCCAGGCACGTCTTCTTCGGCGACAATGGCTTCCGCAGGGCATTCCGGCACGCAGACGGCACAGTCGATACACTCGTCGGGATCGATGACGAGCATGTTGGGACCTTCCCGGAAGCAGTCCACCGGGCATACATCGACGCAGTCGGTGTATTTGCAGCGGATGCAATTATCGAGCACGATGTGGGCCATTGCAGCGTGACAGGTATGAAGATGATAGAAGAGGGCAGTATTTTATCCTCTTGCATGCCGGTCTGGCGATCCTGAATTCATGGAAAAGTCGATGATCATTGCCTCTTTACTCGATACTGACCTGTACAAGTTCACGATGATGCAGGTGGTGCTGCATCACTTCCCCGGGGCACAGGTGGAGTACCGCTTCAAGTGCCGCAACGAGGGCGTGGACCTGGTGCCGCTCATCGACGACATCCAGCGCGAGATCGAGGCGCTGTGCTCGCTGCGCTTCACCGACGAGGAGCTGGACTACCTGCGGCAGTTCCGCTTCCTCAAGAGCGATTTCATCGACTTTCTCGGTCTTTTCCAGATGAATCGCAAGTACATCTCGGTTGCACCGGCGCCGCAGGGCAACGGCGAGATCGATATCGTCATCAAGGGGCCGTGGCTGCACACCATCCTCTTCGAGATCCCGGTGCTGGCCATCGTCAACGAGCTGTATTTCCGACGGCTGGCACCCAACCCGGACTACGACGAGGGACGCCGGCGGCTGGACGAGAAGATTGCCACCATCGTGGACGATCCGGAGATGGAGGGCATCCGCATTGCCGACTACGGCACGCGCCGGCGCTTCTCGGCGCGCTGGCAGGAGGAGGTGCTGCAGGTCTGCAAGGAACGGCTGGGCGATGTGCTGACTGGCACGTCGAACGTGATGCTGGCGATGCGCTACGGGCTGCGGCCGCTGGGCACGATGGCGCACGAGTACCTGCAGGCCTGCCAGGCGTTGGGGCCGCGGCTGCGTGATTCGCAGATCTTTGCCTTCGAGACCTGGGCGCGCGAGTACCGCGGCGACCTGGGCATTGCGCTGTCGGACGTGTACGGGCTGGATGCGTTCCTGCGCGACTTCGACATGTACTTCTGCAAGCTCTTCGACGGCGCACGGCATGATTCGGGCGATCCGTTCGAGTGGGGCGAGCGCCTGATCCGGCACTACACGGCCAACCGGGTCGATCCGGCCTCCAAGACGCTGGTGTTCTCCGATTCGCTCACCTTCGACCTGATGAAGGCGCTGTACCGGCGCTTCCACGAGCGGGTGGTGGTGCGCTTCGGTATCGGTACCAACCTCACCAACGACCTGGGCTACAAGCCGCTGGCCATCGTCATCAAGATGGTGGGCTGCAATGGCCAGCCGGTGGCCAAGCTGTCCGACGACCCGGGCAAGAACATGGTGACCGACCACGACTACCTGCAGTACCTGCGCAAGGTGTTCGACATCTCCTCGCAGCAGATTCCCACGCCTGCCCCGGCGCCGGGCAGCGTGGCCGACATCGCAGGCGGGGAGTGAGGGAGCAGGGGCGGGCGCCGCGCTCAGGCGGCTTGCCGTCCGGTCGGGCGTGTGCCGGCCGCGGGCTGCACGCGCCCGTGGCGGGGCTCCGGATTGCGGGGCTCCAGATCTAGAAGAAGAGCCGCACGCCCAGCATCAGCAGGCTTTCGGGCGTGGCACTGCCCGATTCGGCCGCATAGCGGCTCTCGGCAAAGGTGGCCATCTCGCGCGACAGCCGCGAGGTGAGACCCAGGCCAATGATGCCGTGCGTCTTGTAGCGCTGCTTGACGGTACCGTTGCCGTCGGTGACCTGATGGCGCACTTCCACCTGCAGCCGGGGCTGGATCGGCCCGAAGGTGCCGAACCAGTCGGTTTCCATCACGCTGCCCAGCGACAGGCTGGACAGCGAGCGGTTGCTGTGCGCGCCACGACCGTCCAGCTGGGTGGCATCCAGTTGCGTGGCCACCAGATCGTAGCGGCTGTAGGGCGAGAAGCTCCAGCCATGGAAGGTCTCGGGCTGGCGGTTCAGCTCCAGGCTGATGGCCTGCGACATGCCCGAGACGCCCAGGCCGGTGCCGGCATAGGACTGCAGGAAGTCGCGTCGTGCCCGATGCATGCCCAGCGAGACGCTCATGTCGAACATCACGGCGCGCATCGGCTGCAGCGACATGTAGGCCGACAGGACGGTGCCGGAGGCCTTGCGGGTGGCAATGCGCCCCGCGGCGAAGCCGATGGCCACTTCCTCGTTGACCTGCTGGTCGCTGCCGACGATGGTGCCCGGCGTGGTCAGCCCCAGGCCGCTGCTGTTGTTGATGCTGTAGAGCGTGCCGCGCACGTAGACATTGGTTTTGCCCGGCGCGCTGTTGAGCAGGCGTGCCGTGCCGGGTTGCAGGCCGCGCGTGGCCAGCGGGATGTTGCCGCTGATCTTGTCGGAGAGCTGCAGCTGGTTGTGAAAGCGCGGCACGTCACGGCTGCTGGCACGCGCCAGTTGCTTCTGGCGGGTGCGGATCTGCGCCATGTGGGTCTGGATGCCGCCCTGGGCCTGATCCAGGAAGGATTCCGAGGCCTTGCGGCAGATGCCGCCGGACATCTCGTTGCTGGCCTGGGCCAGGGCAGGGAGCGTCAGCAGCGCCGCCATCGAGAGGGCGAGGATCGGTCGTCCGGTAAACTGTGCCCGGCGGGCGGCGAAGGCCGGCAGACGACGCGGGTTTGTGACAGGGGACCACATGATTGCTGCACGCAAATAGACGTTGCGACGATGTTTCAGGGTGCCGACGGTGCCCCGAGGATTGCTCTCCGGGAAGGAGGAAACCCGTGAGGCATGATTCTTCTGGAAAACATCGTTCGATCCATCCCCGGACGGACGAGTGGTCACGAACTGGCCCCTGATCGGTCCGGTATCTCATTGTCCGTCTTTTGTTCGTCCTTTGTATCAATAGAAGGTTGCGTGTATCGAAATGGAAACATCTCAGGATGCAGTCCGCAGTTCCCGCGCCACAGCGGGTGAGGCGGGTGTCGGAAAAGCGGCGAAGCGGCTGGTGGGCCTGATCCCGGCGGCCGGGCGTGGCACGCGGCTGGCGCCCTTGCCCTTCAGCAAGGAGCTGGTGCCGGTGGGCTTCCAGCACGCCAGCGAAGGCGCCGACCGCAAGCCCAAGCCGGTGTCGCAGTACCTGCTGGAGCGGATGCGGCTGGCCGGTGCGCAGCAGGTGTTCTTCATCACGCGCCCGGGCAAGGGCGACATTGCCGACTACTATGGCGACGGCAGCCGGCTGGGCATGGACTTTGCCTATCTGCAGGCACGTCTGCCCTGGGGGCCACCGTTCTCGCTGTCGCAGGCCGTGCCTTTCATTGGGGATGCCGACGTGGTGTTCGGCTTTCCCGACATCCTGATCGACCCGGTGGATTCGTTCACGCCGTTGCTGGCACGCCAGGCCGAGACCGGCGCCGATGTGGTGCTGGGGCTGTTCGATGCCACCGCTCGCGAGCCGGGCGATGTGATCACCCTGGATGAAGCGAGCGGCCGCGTGCTGGGGCTGGAGACCAAGGAAGAGCGGCCGAATCGGCCCGATCACTACACCTGCTGGATGTTCGCGGTCTGGAACGGGCGCTTCTCGGCCTTCCTGCGGGAAGAATGCGAGCGGCTGGCCGAGGTGGCGCGTGCCCGCATCGCGGCCGACCCCGCCGGCAAGGCCCCCGAGTGGCCGGTGGGTGCCGTCATCTCGGCGGCCATCCGGGCGGGGCTGCACGTCAACAGCGTCTATTTTCCCCAGGGACGTTTTCTGGACATCGGTGAGCCCGCCGGCATCACGGCGGCCGCAGCCTTCCCCGGTGTCTGGGATGGGCTGACGCCGCATCCGGCGGACGGCGGGCGATGACGGTCGCGGGCATCCCCTGCGCCTGGTGGTTGGTGCCGGAGGCCGGGCGGCATGAGCGGCTGTCGCGCTGGATCGGCGCGCTGGCGGCACTGCACGGTGGCCCGGTGTTCGAGCCGCATCTGACACTGGCGCTGTCCACGCTGCCGGAGGGCGTGGACGTGCCGGACGTTCGGGTGCGACTGGCTGCTGCCGTGGTTGCGCCTGGCCGGGCAGGGGCGGCCGACGAGGGGCTGCAGCCCCTGACGCTGAACACGGTGGGGCTGGGGCACGATCCGCATTTCTTTCGGGCCTTCCATCTGCGCATGGCCCCCAGCCAGGCCGAGCGGCAGGCCCTGGCGGCGCAGGTGCGAGCGTTGCACGGGGCGCTGGGGCCGGCCTGGGACACCCGGCCGCCGGCCTTTGCGCCCCATGTGAGCCTGGCCTACGGCGAGTGGACCGAGGAGCGGCGCCGGCAGCAGGTGCGCGACACGCCCATCGACCCTGAGCTGGCGCGGATCCGCTTCGACACGCTGGTGGGGGTGCGGCCGCGCGCCGGGGTCCGCACGCTGGACCGCGTGGCCGATTGGGAGATCTTCCTGCGGCTGCCGCTGAGCCAGCGCTGAGCGGCCGGGCCCGGGCCGGAGGTCAGCAGGCAGCAGGCAGCAGTCAGCGGGCAGCAGTCAGCGGGCAGCAGTCAGCGGGCAGCAGTCAGCGGGCAGGGCGGTCGGGTAAATGAGACAGACCTACAACAAACAGGGGATATCCCCAATCGGCACGCCGCCGCGCCGGACGTAGGATGTCCGAGGAGGTGGCGGCCGGCCGGAAGGTCGACACCGCCATTGTCTGCGTGGCCTGTCTTTCCTGTCCGCCGGGCGCCGGTTGCAGGTGCTCGAAAGACGGCCGCACAGTGATCGATCATCATTCAAGGAGCGGACATCGCATGACCGGAGGTTACGTCATGTCCAGCCTGGAGGACGCGTTTCGCAAGGCGCAGCAGGATGTGCACGACCTGAGCGTGCCGCCTGGGCGCATCATGCAGCTGCGCCTGTACGCGCTCTTCATGCAGGCCACGTCCGGCAACGCCTCGGGCGCCCGTCCGGGGTTCTCCGACTTCGAGGCCCGCTCGCGCTGGGATGCCTGGCAGGCCCTGTCGGGCCTGGCGCGTGAGGACGCCATGTCCGAGTACATCGCCGAGGCCGGGCGCCTGAAATATCGACAGTTGCTGGGAGCCGTCTAGAGCGTTTGGGTTTTCCCCGGATACCGGATATCATCACGGGTTCCTTGCCACACGGTGTCGGTGCAAGCCGGGCCGGTGGCTTTCTTCCCACGGAAATCCAGAAGGGTAATCCATGCGACATTATGAAATCGTCTTCATGGTCCATCCGGACCAGAGCGAACAAGTGCCTGCAATGATCGACCGTTACAAGCAGATGGTCGAAGGCGCCAACGGCAAGATGCACCGGGTCGAGGACTGGGGCCGGCTGCAACTCGCCTATCCCATTCAGAAGATCGGCAAGGCGCACTACGTGCTGATGAACGTCGAGTGCGACCAGCACACGCTGGGCGAGATCGAGAATGCCTTCCGCTTCAACGACGCCGTGCTGCGCCACCTGGTGGTGCGGATGGACAAGGCCGAGACCGGCCCGTCCGTCATGAGCAAGCGTCTGCAGAAGGAAGAGTCCCGCAAGGCGGGCAGCTCCGAGGCCCCTGCAGCGGCCGAAGGCAAGGCAGCCGAGTAATCGGCAGCGCGTGTGCAGCAGGCAGCCCGAGACCTAGCGGTGCCAGCCCCGGCCGATGATCATCCGGAAGCATCCGCTCCGGCCCGAAATCATCTGGAGCTGACCGCCATCCTCTCGGAGCGCGAGACGCTGCGCTACAACCTGTCGGGCGTTCCGGTGGTGGAATGCGTGCTCACCCACGAATCCATCCTGCCCGAAGCCGGCATCGACCGTCGCGTCAACCTTCGGGTCCAGGCCGTCGCCATTGGTGACGTGGCCCACCGGCTGGTCGAGATCGACCCTGGCACCCGGTTGAGCGTCAGCGGTTTCCTGGCCCAGGCCCGCAAGAGCACCCGCATCGTCTGCCTGCACCTGACACGCATCGATCAGTACTGAACAAACACTCAAGAGGTTTCATCATGGTTGGTTTCCGTCGCGGCAGCAAAGACCGCAAACCCAAACGTCCCGCCCAGTCCGCCCTGTTCAAGCGCAAGAAGTTCTGCCGCTTCACGGCCGAGAAGGTGGAATGGATCGACTACAAGGATGTCGACACGCTGAAGGACTTCGTGACCGAGCAGGGCAAGATCATTCCTGCGCGCCTCACCGGCACCCGTGCTCACTATCAGCGTCAGCTGGGCGTCGCCATCCGGCGTGCTCGCTTCCTGGCCCTGATGCCCTACACCGACAACCACTGATACCCCATCGCGGGGCCGCAACCTGCTGCCATCTCCGTGATGGCGGTGCGCGACCCGGCAGGAGCACATGATGCAGATTATTTTGCTTGAGAAAGTCGTCAACCTCGGTCAGCTGGGCGATGTCGTCCGCGTCCGGGATGGCTATGCCCGCAACTTCCTGATCCCGCAGGGCAAGGCCCGTCGTGCCACCCAGGCCGCCGTGGCCGAGTTCGAGGCCCGTCGTGCCGAGCTGGAGCGCCTGCAGGCCGAGAAGCTGGCCGCAGCCCAGGCTGAAGGCGAAAAGCTGGCCGGTCGCCAGTTCTCGCTGAACGAGAAGGCCGGCGTCGATGGCCGCCTGTTCGGTTCGGTCACCAACGCCAACGTGGCCGAGACCCTGCACAAGGCCGGCTTCGCCAGCGTGCAGAAGTCCATGATCCGCATGCCGGAAGGTCACATCAAGACCATCGGCGAGCACCCGGTGCAGGTTGCCCTGCACACCGACGTGCTGGTCGACATCACCATCAACGTGGTGGGCGAGACGGCCTGATCGCCGTGTCAGGCCCATGCCTGGCCAGTTTCCGGGGCGCTTGCCCCGGCAGGTCGGCCTGAGGCCTCATCGATGGTCATGAGGCCTGTTCAGGTCCATGACCATCCAGCCGTACAGAAAAGCGGGGCGTCCCTTGGCGGGGTCGCCCCGCTTTGATTTTTGTGTGTCCGGGTTCCCCTGTCCGGGGCCGTTTCCGGCTTCTTCCGTCACCGAAAGGCTTGCATTTCATGGATAGCGAGATTGCACAACTGCGGCTGCCGCCGCATTCGATCGAGGCCGAGCAATCGGTGCTGGGCGGGCTGCTGCTGAACAACGGCACCTGGGAAGACATTGCTGACATCATCACCGATGATGACTTCTATCGGCATGATCACCGGATGATATGGCAGCACATCTCCAACCTGCTGCGTGCCGGCCGACCGGCCGATGCGCTGACCGTGAAGGACGCGCTGCAGCAGTCCGGCCGGCTGGAGGATGCCGGCGGCGAGCAGTACCTGGCGATGCTGTCCAATGCCGTCATCTCGGCCAGCAACATCCGCCACTACGCCGAGATGGTGCGTGACCGTGCCGTGCTGCGTCGGCTGATTGCCGTCTCCGACCAGATCGCCACCGAGGCCTTCAACGCCCAGGGGCGTCCGGTGAACGAGGTGCTGGACGCGGCTGAGGCCGAGATGTTCAAGATTGCCGAGGACAGCGGCAAGAAGCGCAACGACTTCCAGCACATCGGTCCGCTGTCGGGCAAGGTCTTCCAGCGCATCGACGAACTCTACAACCGCGACAACCCCAGCGAGATCACCGGCATTGCCACCGGTTTCGTGGACCTGGACCGGATGACCTCCGGTATGCAGCCTGGCGACCTGATCATCGTGGCGGCCCGCCCGTCGGTGGGTAAGACGGCCTTCGCGCTCAACATTGGCGAGCACGTGGCCGTGCACGAGAAGCTGCCGGTGGCGGTCTTCAGTATGGAGATGGGCGCCGAGCAGCTGGTGATGCGTCTGATCGGCTCCACGGGGCGCATCGATCAGCAGCGGCTGCGTACCGGCCGGCTGACCGAGGACGACTTCATCCGGCTGACCGATGCCATGGGCAAGATGCAGGATGCGCCCATGTTCATCGACGAGACGCCGGCGCTCAATCCCTTCGAGCTGCGGGCCCGTGCCCGACGCCTGGCGCGTCAGTACGGCCACCTGGGGCTCATCGTCATCGACTACCTGCAGCTGATGACGGGTGCCAACCCGGGCGGCCGCGAGAACCGCGCCACCGAGGTGGGTGAGATCTCGCGGGCGCTGAAGTCGCTGGCCAAGGAGCTGAAGTGTCCCGTCATCGCGCTGTCGCAGCTCTCGCGGGAGGTGGAAAAGCGCCAGGACAAGAAGCCCATCATGAGTGACCTGCGCGAATCGGGCTCGATCGAGCAGGATGCCGACGTGATCTTCTTCATCCACCGTGACGATCGCTACGACCCTGACGCCGAAACCAAGGGCATGGCCGAGATCATCATCGGCAAGCAGCGTAACGGCCCGATCGGCTCCGTCACGCTGGCCTTCCAGGGCCAGTACACCAAGTTCGAGAACTTCGCCGCGGGCTGAGGCGCTGGGGCGGCTCCGCGCCCGTGCAGCGGGAAGGCCCCCGCAAATCCGTCACCGCTGGCTGATCGTTCAGCTTGCCAGAGGCATGGCAGCCTGCGGCGGGTGGTGGCGACCCTTGTCCTTGTTGCCGCCCTTGCCGTGCAGCAGGTGGCGGCTCAGGAAGGCGCGAACCGGTTTCTCGTACAGTACGTACACTGCGGCGGCCACCGTCAGTGTGGCGGCAAACACGATTGCCGTGTAGACGGGCAGGCTGAACTGCAGTGCGCCCAGGCGCTTGACGGCCCCCATTACGTAGATGTGGAAGATGTAGATGGGGTAGGACAGCTCACCCAGGAAGTCGATGGTGGCCTTGGCGGGCTGGCCCAGCTTGCGGAAGGCCTGCTCGCAGGCCAGCGTCAGCACCACCAGCGCAGTACTGGGCAGGCCGATGACCACCACGCGCACCCATTTGTCCAGCGCCATTTCCTGCGTGACCAGACCCGTGTCGGGCAGCAGCGCCCAGGTGTAGAGCGCCAGACCGGCCGCGGCGGCCAGCATCGGCAGTCTGGCGTGCTCAATGAAGCGGGTGCTGGAGAGCAGCTGGGCCAGCAGCATGCCGTAGATGAACTCGACGACGTAGGCATCGCTCCAGAAGGCCAGTGCAGATTCCGGGGCGGCGTAGGGATGCACCGCCGTCAGGGACACCAGCAGCAGCGAGCTGATGAGCAGGCGGTGCTGGTGCGAGATCTTCAGGGCGATGAAGAACACCAGATAGAAGAGGATCTCGTAGTTCAGCGACCACCCCAGCGTCAGCAGCGGCATGTGGTACTGGATGCTCTCGTTCCACACGGGGATGAAGAAGAGCGAGCCCAGCAGCTTGTCGGCGTCCAGGCTGGTGTGGTTGAGCATGCCGGGCGCTTTCAGCGCGATGGCGGCCAGGGCCAGCGTGCCCAGCCAGTACAGCGGCACGATGCGGATCAGCCGGCGGGTGAAGAACTGCGGCGCACCGTCCCGGGTGACGTAGTAGATGATGAAGCCCGAGATGACGAAGAAGATGTCGACGCCACTGCTGCCGAAGGGGGTGAGTCCCACTTCGTTGCGGATGTGGCTGATGACCACCAGCGCGGCCGCGATGAAGCGCAGCGCCTGCAGCGAGTAGAGGGTCTTGTCGGCACGGGCGGGCTGGGCCGATTGCGGGACCTGACCGGCGGGGTGAGAGCGCAGGATACTTGCCATGGGGTGGGGCTCCGAATGGAGCGCCCATCTTAGGAAAGTGTTGTTTTCATGTCACTCGCCAATCCAGTCCGAGTGTGAGGAATTCCGGCTCCGTCGGCAGGATGTGCCTCAACGCGTGTGCACTTGTTCCGCTTCCGGAGTCGATCCCCGCAACAGGCAGCGTATCCGCTGCCCCGGGTTAGAGCACATCTGCCGCAAAGTCTGCCAGCCGCGAGCGCTCACCGCGCTGCAGCGTCAGGTGCCCGCCGTGCTTCCAGCCCTTGAAACGCTCCACCACGTAGGTGAGGCCCGACGAGGCCTCGGTGAGGTAGGGCGTGTCGATCTGGGCGATGTTGCCCAGACAGACCACCTTGGTGCCGGGGCCCGCGCGGGTGGCCAGCGTCTTCATCTGCTTGGGCGTGAGGTTCTGCGCCTCGTCGATGATCAGGTACTTGTTGTTGAAGGTGCGGCCGCGCATGAAGGACATCGACTTCACCCGGATGCGCGAGCGGATGAGATCGGCCGCCGCGGCACGCCCCCATTCGCCACCGGCACTGCCGCGGTTGAGCACCTCCAGGTTGTCTTCCAGGGCGCCCATCCAGGGCTGCATCTTCTCTTCCTCGGTACCGGGCAGGTAGCCGATGTCGTCGCCCACCGGCACGGTGGCGCGGGTCATGATGATCTCGGTGAAGCGCTTCTGGTCCAGCGTCTGCGCCAGACCCGCGGTGAGTGCCAGCAGCGTCTTGCCGGTGCCGGCCTGGCCCAGCAGCGTCACGAAGTCGATGTCCGGATCCAGCAGCAGGTTCAGGGCAAAGTTCTGCTCGCGGTTGCGGGCGGTGATGCCCCAGATGGCGTGGCGTGCCTGGGTGTAGTCCCGCACCACACGCAGCACGGCCTGGTCGCCTTCGCGTTCCCGCACCTGGGCAAACAGCGGTGTGCCGCCATCGTCTTCCAGGTACACGAACTGGTTGAGCAGCATGGAAGACACCAGCGGGCCGCGGATGCGGTAGTAGGTCATGCCGCCGTCCTGCCAGGACTCCATGTCCTTGCCATGGGTCTGCCAGAAATCGGCCGGCAGGGCCAGCGAACCGCTGTAGAGCAGGTCCAGGTCGTCGGTGACCTGGTCGTTGAAGTAGTCCTCGGCCGGCAGGCCCAGCGAACGGGCCTTGATGCGTATGTTGATGTCCTTGGACACCAGCACCGCCTGCCGCTCGGGAAAGACCTGGCGCAGGGCGGCCGTCACCGACAGGATGCGGTTGTCGGCCTTGCCGGGAGGCAGGGCTTCGGGCAAGGGCGCTTCCAGCACGCGGGTCTGCAGGAAGAGCCGCCCGGTGGCGTCGGAATGGCCCAGCCGGTCCAGCGGGATGCCCTGCTCGATGCTGCCCTCGATGCCGGCCAGCAGCTCGTCCAGGCTGCGGCTGACCTGGCGGGCGTGGCGCGAGACCTCGCTCATGCCGCGCTTGTGATCGTCCAGCTCTTCCAGTGTGATCATCGGCAGGAACACGTCGTGCTCCTGGAAGCGGAAGAGGGCGGTGGGATCGTGCATCAGCACGTTGGTGTCCAGCACGAACAGCTTGTGGGTCGCCGCCTCGGTGCCCGGGGCGCGGTGCCGACGTGCGTGCCGTGCGGGGGCGAAGGGCGCCACCGTGGCGTCTGGCCGTGTCGTGCCGGATGCGGCATCGGGCGTGCTACCCGCAGGCGGTGCGCTGAGCAGCGCGGCCGTCTGGGTGCTGCCCTGAGCGGGACGTCCCTCGACGCCGGGCCGGGTGCCTGCTGCCGGCTGTGCGGCACCTGTGGCTGATGCCGCAGGGCTGCTGACCGGGGCCGAGGCCTGGGTGCAACCGCCAGTCTTGCCCGCAGCGCGTTCCTTGCCGGCATCCCGGCCTTGGCTTGCCGTGGCAACCGCGGGGGACACGGCTTCAGCCACGGGGGTGGCAACCGGGTCGAGGGCAAGTTCCAGGGCCGGGTTGGCCTCGGCCTGGGCGGTTGCGCTCTTTTTGCGGCGGCTGGCCGGCAGCTTGGCCTTGTTGCGCGAGGCAGCCTTGATGTCGAGGCGTTCACCTCGGGTGGTGGGGGCTTTGGGTAGCGGCATGGGACAGGCGGCGGGCAATGGCCCTGGCCGTGGAAAAGGGTCGGAGTATCAGAAGGCGTGGGAGGGCGAGTCGTGAAGCTCCCGGACGGCGGCCAGCACCTCGGCCACATGGCCGGGGACCTTCACCTTGCGCCATTCCTTGACCAGCACGCCGGCGCGGTTGATGAGGAAGGTGGAGCGCTCAATGCCACGCACCTGCTTGCCATACATGTTCTTCAGTCTGATGACGTCGAACAGCGTGCAGAGCGCCTCATCGGGGTCGCTGACCAGCGCAAAGGGCAGCTCCAGCTTCTGACGGAAGTTGGCGTGGCTTTTCAGGCTGTCGCGCGAGATGCCGTACACCTCGGCGCCAGCGGTGAGGAAGTCCTGCCAGGCCGCGGCAAAGTCGCTGGCTTCGTTCGTGCAGCCCGGGGTGCTGTCCTTCGGGTAGAAGTAGAGCACCACCATCCGACCGTTCAGTTCGTTGAAGTTCAGGGGGCCGGCCGTGGTCTCTGCCGTGAAGTCGGGCACCTTCTGGCCGATCTTCAGGACGGGGGCGTGGGCAGGCGCGGAGGATGTTTGCATGAGTGAGAGAATCAGGAATTCGAGGGGCAGGGGCCGCAGGTGGGAGGGGCGCCGACAATCAGGGCGCAGTCACCAGGGCGAGCAGGACCTGGCGGCCTTCGGCCATCAGGATGTTGTAGGTACGGCACGCGGCCACCGAGTCCATGGTCTCCAGGCCGATGCCGGCCTGCAACAGTGGGCGTGAGAACGACGGCGGCGGAAACTGCAGGCGTGGGCCGGTGCCCAGCAGGATGACTTCCGGGCGCGGCTCGGCCAGCGCCAGCAGCATGTCGGGTGTGAGTGCCGCCAGACCGTCGATAGACCAGGGCTGCACCGGACCCTGCGGGCGCAGCAGCAGCGGCCCTTCGTGCCTTGCCCCGTTGACTTCCACCCAGCCGGTACCGTAGGCGGTGATGGCGTTGAGATCGTCGTGGTGGTCGGGGTGCAGTTTCATGGATGGGGCCGGCGGGCGGGCTGAAACCTGCCGACGGTGATGCGCAGGTGCGGGATGGGCCGCAGCCGGTGTACATTATGCGGTCATTCCCATAGTACCGCACCTTTCACGGTGCCCGCAGTCATCATGAAGACCATCCACAAGTCTGCCAAGCTGGCCAACGTCTGCTACGACATTCGCGGACCGGTGCTGGCCCGGGCCCGGCAGATGGAGGAGGACGGCCAGCGCATCATCAAGCTCAACATCGGCAACATGGCGCCTTTCGGCTTCGATGCGCCCGACGAGGTGCGCCAGGACATCATGGCCAACCTGGCTGATGCCTCCGGCTATTCGGATTCCAAGGGCCTTTTCTCGGCGCGCAAGGCCGTCATGCACTACTCGCAGCTCAAGGGCATCCGCGGCGTCACGGTCGATGACATCTACATCGGCAACGGCGTCAGCGAGCTGATCGTGCTGTCGCTCAACGCGCTGCTGGACACGGGCGACGAGGTGCTGGTGCCCACCCCTGACTACCCGCTGTGGACGGCGGCGGTCAGCCTCTCGGGGGGCTCGGCCGTGCACTACATGTGCGACGAGGGGGCAGGCTGGCTGCCCGATCTGGACGACATCCGCGCCAAGATCACCGAGCGCACGCGCGCCATCGTCATCATCAACCCCAACAACCCCACCGGCGCGCTGTATCCGGACGACCTGCTGAAGGAGATCCTGGAGATCGCCCGCCAGCACGACCTGATCGTCTTTGCCGACGAGATCTACGACAAGATCCTCTACGACGGTGCCACGCACACCTCCATCGCCTCGCTGGCCGATGACGTGCTGTGCATCACCATGAACGGCCTGTCCAAGAACTACCGCGCCTGCGGCTATCGGGCCGGCTGGATGATCATCTCGGGCGACAAGCGCGGCGCGGCCGACTATCTGGAAGGTCTGAACATGCTGGCTTCCATGCGGCTGTGCGCCAACGTGCCCGGCCAGCTGGGCATCCAGACCGCGCTGGGCGGCTACCAGAGCATCAACGAGCTGGTGCAGCCCGGCGGGCGGCTGGCGCGCCAGCGCGATCTGGCCTGGGAGATGATCACTAGCATTCCGGGCGTGAGCTGCTACAAGCCGCGCGCGGCCCTCTATCTCTTCCCGCGCCTTGATCCGCAGATGTATCCGATCGAGGACGACCAGCGCTTCATCCTGCAGCTGCTGGAACGCGAGCGGGTGCTGCTGGTGCAGGGCACCGGCTTCAACTGGCCGGAGCACGACCACTTCCGCGTCGTGTTCCTGCCCAATTCCGACGACCTGACCGAGGCCTTGCGGCGCATCGATCGCTTCCTGGCCGACTATCGCTCGCGCCACGGCCGGGTCGGCTGACGACAACGAAAGGCGGGCGCTGTCGGCAGGCAGGCCCGCTGCACAGGACAGAAAGAACTAGGAGTCATTCCATCGTATGAAAGTGATCAAGGTCGGGCTGCTCGGCATGGGTACCGTGGGCAGCGGCGTATTCGAGGTGCTGAAGAACAACGCTGCCGAGATCAGCCGGCGCGCCGGCTGCACCATCCAGATCGGTCGCGTCGTTGTGCGTGACCCCGAGGAAGTCCGCACACTGGTGGGCCCCGACATTCCGCTCAGCAGCGATCCTTTCGACATCGTGAACGACCCTGCCATCGATGTGCTGGTGGAGGTGATGGGCGGCACCACGCTGGCCCGTGATGTCGTGCTGGCCGCCATTGCCAAGGGCAAGCAGGTCGTCACCGCCAACAAGGCACTGCTGGCCGTGCATGGCAACGAGATCTTCGCTCGCGCCCGCGAGGCCGGCGTGATGGTGGCCTTCGAGGCCGCGGTGGCCGGTGGCATTCCCATCGTGAAGGCGCTGCGCGAGGGGCTCTCGGCCAACCGCGTGCAGATGGTGGCCGGCATCATCAACGGCACCACCAACTTCATCCTGTCCGAGATGCGCGACAAGGGCATCAGCTTCGACGTGGCGCTGGCCGAGGCGCAGCGCCTGGGCTATGCTGAGGCCGATCCCACCTTCGACATCGAGGGCATCGACGCCGCCCACAAGGCCACGCTGCTGGCCTCCATCGCCTTCGGCGTGCCCGTGCAGTTCGACGGCGCCTATATCGAGGGCATCAGCAAGCTGGCGGCCGAGGACTTCACCTATGCCGACCAGCTGGGCTACCGCATCAAGCTGCTGGGCATCGCCCGCCGCCGCGCCGAGGGCATCGAGCTGCGCGTGCATCCCACGCTCATCCCGGCGCGCCGCCTGCTGGCCAACGTCGAGGGCGCGATGAACGCTGTCTGGGTCAAGGGTGACGCCGTGGGCGAGACCCTCTACTACGGTCCGGGCGCTGGCAAACTGCCCACCGCCAGTGCCGTGGTGGCTGACCTGGTGGACGTGGCCCGTCAGATCGAGGTCGCGCCCGAAAGCCGCGTGCCGTACCTGGCTTTCCAGCAGGACCAGCTGCAGCAGGTGCCGGTGCTGCCGGCCGCCGAGATGGAGACGGCGTACTACCTGCGCATCCCGGTGCGCGACGAGCCGGGCGTGCTGGCCGACATCACCCGCATCATGGCGGACGAGGGCGTTTCCATCGACGCCATGCTGCAGCGCCAGCCCTCTGAAGGTGCCAACACCACCGACATCATCCTCATGACCCACCGCACGGTCGAGAAGTGCATCGATATCGCCAGCCGGCACATCGAGGCCCTGCCTTCCGTGACGGCTGCCCCGGTGCGGCTGCGGGTCGAAGCGCTGGACTGAACGACCATGGAATACATCTCCACCCGGGGCGGCATGCCCCCGCTGCGCTTCAGCGACATCCTGCTGGGCGGATTGGCGCCCGATGGCGGCCTCGTCATGCCCGCCAGCATTCCGCAGATCGACAACGACACCCTGCAGGGTTGGCGCGGCCTGTCATATGCCCAGCTGGCCTTCGAGGTGCTCAGCCGCTACTGCGACGACATTCCCGCCGACGACCTGAAACGGCTGGTCGAGGAAACCTACACGGCAGAGACCTTCGGCACGCGGGCCATCACCCCGCTGACCGAACTGGAAGCGGCCAGCGCCGAGCGCGGTTCGCTGCTGGTGCAGCACCTGTCCAATGGTCCCACGCTGGCCTTCAAGGACATGGCCATGCAGCTGCTGGGCCGGCTCTTCGAGTACACGCTGCTCAAGCAGGACCGATGGCTCAACATCGTCGGCGCCACCTCGGGTGACACCGGCAGTGCGGCCGAATACGCCATGCGCGGCCGCCAGCGGCTGCGCGTCTTCATGCTGTCGCCGGCCGGACGGATGAGCGCCTTCCAGCGCGCCCAGATGTTCAGCCTGATGGACGACAACATCCACAACATCGCCATTGAAGGCGTGTTCGACGACTGCCAGGACCTGGTCAAGGCCCTGGCCTCCGATCTGCCGTTCAAGAAGCGCCACCACATCGGCAGCGTCAACTCCATCAACTGGGCACGCGTGGTGGCCCAGGTTGTCTACTACTTCCGGGGCTACCTGCAGGCTACCGCCGCGCATCCGATCGATGCCAACGGGCGCCCGGCGCAGGTCTCGTTCACGGTGCCCAGCGGTAACTTCGGCAATGTGCTGGCCGGCCACATCGCCCGGCGCATGGGCCTGCCCATCCGCCGCCTGGTGGTGGCCACCAACGAGAACGACGTGCTGGACGAGTTCTTCCGGACTGGCCGCTATCGCGTGCGCAGCGCCCGCGAGACGCACGCCACCTCCAGCCCGTCGATGGACATCTCCAAGGCCTCCAACTTCGAGCGCTTCGTCTTCGACCTGCTCGACGGTGACGCAGAGCATCTGAAGGCACTCTGGCAGCAGCTGGGCCAGACCGGCGAGTTCGACCTGTCGGGCACCGATGCCTTTGCCCGCGCTGCCCAGTGGGGCTTCGTCTCGGGCAGCAGCAGCCACGCCGACCGCCTGCAGACCATCCGCAAGTGGCATGACGACCGCGGCGTGCTTGTCGATACCCATACGGCTGACGGCCTGAAGGTGGCCCAGCAGTACCGCGAGCCCGGCATCCCGATGATCTGCCTGGAGACCGCGCTGCCGGCCAAGTTCGCCGAGAGCATCGTCGAGGCCACGGGCCAGCGGCAGCCGGTGCCCGAGGCACTGGCCGACCTGGAGCATCGCGTGCAGCGCTACGTGCGCATGCCGGCCGATGCCGCGCTGCTGAAGGCCTACGTGGCCGCGCGCACCTGATGGCGGCGCCAGTGGGGCAGGGCGCGCGCCATGGCCTCGTCTTCGGCTTTGCCGGCTACTCAGGCTCGGGCAAGACCACGCTCATCGAGCAGGTCATCCCGCGCCTGGTGGCCGCTGGCCGGAAGGTCTCGGTCATCAAGCACGCCCACCATCGTTTCGACTTCGACACCCCGGGCAAGGATTCCTGGCGGCATCGCCAGGCCGGCGCCACCGAGGTCCTGCTCACCACCGACCAGCGCTGGGTGCTGATGCACGAGCTGCGTGGCCAGCCCGAACCGGGTCTGGAGGCGCAGCTGGCCCACATGAGCCCCAGTGACGTGGTGCTGATCGAGGGCTTCAAGACAGCCGCCATCCCCAAGATCGAGGTCCACCGGCCGGCGCTGGGCAAGCCCCTGCTGCATCCTGACGATCCCTGGATCCAGGCCATCGCCACCGATGCACCGCTGGATGTGCCGTTGCCGCTGCTGGATCTGAACGACCCGGACGCCGTCACCGCCTTCATCCTGGCCAGGGTCGGCACGCCGGCCGCCATGCCTGGTGGCCAGCCTTCCGGTACTCCCGCCCCCTAGCCATGTCCGCACTGCTTCCCTTTGACGACGCCTTTGCCCGCCTGCTGTCGCACGCCGACACGCTGCCGGGCACCGAGACCATCGACACCATGAATGCCGACGGGCGCGTGCTGGCCCGGGCGCTGGTGTCCTCGCTGGATGTTCCGCCCTGGGACAATGCCCAGATGGATGGCTACGCCGTGCGTGCGGCCGACCTGGCCGCCAGTCCGGACGGGGTGTTTCCCGTCTCGCAGCGCATTCCTGCCGGCCATCAGGGTCAGCCGCTTCAGCCCGGCACCGTGGCGCGCATCTTCACGGGGGCGGCCCTGCCGCCCGGGGCGGATGCCGTGGTGATGCAGGAAGAGGTGGAAGCCGGCCTGCAGCTGCCGGTTGGCGAGGGCACCGGCGTGCGCTTCCGGGTGCAGCCCGCATCGGGCGCCTGGGTGCGTCGCCGGGCCGAGGACATCGCCGCCGGCAGCACCGTGCTGGCCGAATGCACCCGCCTCACTCCGGCTGCCGTCGGTCTGGCCGCCTCCATCGGCGCGGCCACGCTGGAGGTGCGCCGTCGCCCGCGCGTGGCCTGCTTCTTCACGGGCGACGAACTGGTCATGCCCGGCCAGCCGCTGCCGGCCGGGGGCATCTACAACTCCAACCGCTTCGTGCTCAACGCGCTGCTGCGCCGGCTGGGCTGCGAGGTGCTGGATCTGGGCATCGTCCCCGACTCGCGGGAAGCCACCCGTCAGGCCCTGCGTGAGGCGGCCGAAGGTGCCGACCTGATCATCAGTGCCGGCGGCGTCTCGGTGGGCGAGGAAGACCACGTGCGCCCGGCCGTCGAGGCCGAGGGACAGATTGACCTGTGGCGCGTGGCCATCAAGCCCGGCCGGCCGCTGGCCTACGGGCGGGTGGGGCGCTATGGCCCCGAAGGCGCGCGCGCTGCCGTTCCCGGCAGCTTCGCCCATTTCATCGGCCTGCCCGGCAACCCGGTCTCGGCCTATGTCACCTTCCTGCTGTTCGTGCGACCCTTCGTGCTGCGGCTGCAGGGCATCCAGGTTGTCGAACCGCAGGCCGTCACGCTCATCAGCGGCTTTGACTGGACCAACCCCGATCGCCGCCGTGAGTTCCTGCGTGCCGTGCATCTGCCTGATGGCCGCCTGGGCTTGTTCCGCCAGCAGGGCTCCGCCGTGCTCACCTCGGCCGTGGTGGGGCATGGTCTTATCGACAACCCGCCCGGCCAGACCATCCGTCAGGGCGATGCGGTGCGCTTCCTGTCCTTTGCCGAGCTGCTGAACTGAACCATGAACATCGAACTGCTGTTCTTTGCCAGCCTGCGCGAACGTCTGGGACTGGCCTCCGAGCGCCTGGCGCTGCCGGCGGATGTGCAGACCGTCGGCGCCCTGCGCCAGCACCTAGCCGCCCGGGGCGGCCCCTGGGCCGAAGTCTTCACGCCGCCCGCCAGCGGCAAGGACACCCTGCGGGCCGCCGTGGCCCAGGCTATGGCCACACCCGATACCCCGCTGCACGAGGGCGCCGAAGTGGCGTTCTTCCCGCCGGTGACGGGGGGCTGATCCGTGTCCTCCGTGGCCCCCCTCATTCATGTCCAGACGCAGGACTTTGATGTTGGCGCCGAGCTGAAGCGCCTGCAGGCGCTCACGCGGGAAGTGGGGGCCGTGGCCTCCTTCGTGGGCTACGTGCGTGACAGCAACCAGGGCGACGGCGTGACCGGCATGACGCTGGAGCACTATCCGGGCATGACCGAAAAGGCGCTGGCCGACATCTGCCAGCGGGCCCAGACGCGCTGGCCGCTGCTGGGCGTTACCGTCATCCACCGTGTGGGGCCGCTGGCCCCGGGGGAGCAGATCGTGCTGGTGGCCGTGGCCTCGCGCCACCGTGACGCCGCCTTCGAGGCCTGCCGCTTCATCATGGACTTCCTGAAGACCGAGGCCCCGTTCTGGAAGAAGGAAGCCACCACGGACGGCGAGGAACGCTGGGTGGATGCGCGCGACAGCGACGAGGCGGCATTGTCCCGCTGGCAGGCGGGCTGAACAGGATCCGTCACACCGGCCCGCGGTCGATCTTCGTCAGGGCCTCATTGACGTCAAAGAGCCGGGCGCGTACCTGCGTGATGCCGAAGGCGCGCAGGCGTTCCGTGTGCTTCTTCTGGTAGGCCTGGGCACTGGCCACATCCTCGAACAGGTAGATGCCGCCGGCTTCGCCCGTGGCCTCGTTCTCGGTCCAGATCTTCCAGCGCAGGCCCGGTTCCTGGGCAATGGACTGGGCCAGCTCCTGCATGGCACCGGCCATCTGGTCGCCCCAGGGGCCGGAGAAGGGAAAGTCGAACTGCAGCAGGCAGGGCATGATGTTGTCTCGCTCTTGTCTTGTGTGGATGTCATGCGGCGGCCAGGATCCTGGCCGCTTCATCCCATCATAGCAGCGGCGCCGCCAGCCGTGCCAGGCTGGCCACCATCCGCTGGTTGAAGCTGTCCGGCTGGTGATCGGCGTGCAGCTGCGTGGCCGACTCCAGATCCTTCAGGAACTGCCGCGCCATCTCGGACGTGGTCTTCTTGTCGTAGATGGCCGCCATCACCTCGAAATTCAGCCGGAAGCTGCGGTTGTCCATGTTGGCCGTGCCGATCATCGACAGCTCGTCATCGATGACCAGCGTCTTGGCGTGGATGAAGCGCGGCACGTAGGCATAGACCTTCACGCGCCGGGCCAGCACCTCCTCCACGAAGGTGGAGGCAGCCAGCCCCGTCAGCAGCTGGTCGGATTCCATCGGCACCAGCAGCCGCACGTCCAGGCCGCGCCCTGCCGCTGTTGTCAGCGCAGTCAGGATCGATTCATCCGGGATGAAGTAGGGCGTGGTGATCCAGACCCGCCGGCGCGCCGACGACATGGCGGCAAAGAAGTAGCGGTAGATGGCGTACTCGCTGCGGTCCGGGCCGGAATCGATGATCTGCACCCAGGGCTGGCTCTCGTCGCGGGGCTCGTCAGGGGGCAGCGGGAACCAGGCCAGAATGTCCTGCGGCGTAGTCAGCGCCTTGTCCAGCCGTGCCAGGTGGCCCGAGCGCGCGCCCGCATACAGCCAGTCCTCCAGGAAGATCCGCTGCAGGTCCAGAGCCGCGCTGCCCTTGAGCGCCAGGTGCGTGTCGCGCGATGCGGTCGCCCCCACACAGGCAACCGACTCGACCCGGTCCACGTTGATGCCGCCCGTGAAGCCATAGAGCGCATCGATGACCACGATCTTGCGGTGGGTGCGGAAGTTCACCATGCTGGGCCGGAAGGGCAGGAAGCGGGGCGGATTGAAGACCCGCACCTCGCCACCCGCCTCGCGCAGCGGCTTCCAGAAGTCGTTGCGGCAGCGCCCGGAGCCCACCGCATCCACCAGCATCCGAACCTTCACGCCGGCACGGGCCTTCTCGGTGAGCAGGTCGCGCCAGCGGGTGCCGATCTCGTCAGGCTTGAAGATGTAGTACTCCACATGGATGTGGTGCTCGGCCTTCAGCATCGCCGCCTCGATGGCGGCGTAGGTGGCATCGCCATCGATCAGGATCTGCAGCCCCTGCACCTGGCGCGGCGGTGCGCTGCCACACTCTGTGGCCACCCGTGCCTGGGCCAGCAGCCAGTGGCGCGAGGCCAGCGTCTCGGGCAGTGGCTGGGTACGGTGCGGACCGTGGTGCGCCGCCAGGTGGCGGGCCAGCTCGCGGCGGACGTTGCGACGCTTGAGCTTGCGGGGGCCGAAGAGGAAATAGCACAGCAGGCTGAGCACCGGCAGGCTGAGAAAGGCCAGGATCCACGACAGCGTGGCCAGCGGCGGCCGCCGCTGCCCCAGCAGGAACAGGATGCTCCCCACCTCCAGCACCGCATACAGCAGTACCCGGTGCGTGACCGAGATGCTCTGCCAGATGAGCTGGAGTTCAGTGAGCAGGTGGTTCAGGAATTCCATGGAAGACGCAGGGAGGAGGGCGTTCGAGGGCTTCCGTGACGGGCACCCAGGCCCTTCATGGTACCGGCGTCCCCCGGTTGGCAGGAAGCGCCTTCGGTGTGTTCCGTGCAGGCATCAAGGAGGAATGGGCATGTCCGCATGGGCTTGACGCCGGACCAGCGCCCCTCCGGAGGACGGGTCATTCCGGCGCTTGCCGCCCGGTGCCGTGTCATGCTTCCCCCGTTCGTGTCACAGTCCTTCACGCTGAAAAACTTGTCTTGAATTCTGACAGGAAGTCCTTATATCTGTTGCATTCCGAACTCAACGGAAGGCCGGATGCCTTCCTTGGCGGAATTCCAGGCCGGCCCATGCCGGCTGTGAATTCCTGCCAGCTTTGCTGAAAGAAATACCAACATGCGTATAGACAAACTCACCACCCAATTCCAGGAAGCCCTGTCCGACGCCCAGAGCCTGGCCGTCTCGGCAGACAATCCCTACATCGAGCCGATCCACGTGCTGGCTGCCGTCATCGCCCAGCCGGACGGTTCCGGCCGTGCGCTGCTGGAGCGCGCCGGCGTCCGCATCTCGGCCCTGCGCAGCTCGGTCGAGGCCGCACTGAAGAACCTGCCGCAGGTCAGCGGCCAGTCCAGCCAGCCGCAGGTCAGCCGCGAGCTGCTCAAGCTGCTCACCCAGGCCGAAAAGGACGCCGAGAAGCGTGGCGACCAGTATGTGGCCATCGAGATGTTCCTGCTGGCGCTGACCGAGGGCGATGGCCGTCAGGGCGGCGATGCGGGCCGGCTGCTGGTCCAGGCTGGGCTCACCCACAAGTCGCTGCAGGCGGCTGTCGATGCCGTGCGCGGGGGGCAGGCCGTCGAATCGCAGGATGCCGAAGGCCAGCGCGAAGCGCTGAAGAAATACACGCTGGACCTGACCGAGCGGGCCCGCGCGGGCAAGCTCGACCCGGTCATCGGCCGTGACGACGAGATCCGTCGCACCATCCAGATCCTGCAGCGTCGCTCCAAGAACAACCCCGTGCTGATCGGCGAGCCCGGCGTGGGCAAGACCGCCATCGTCGAGGGGCTGGCCCAGCGCATCGTCAACGGCGAAGTGCCCGATTCGCTGAAGAACAAGCGCGTGCTGGCGCTGGACATGGCTGCACTGCTGGCCGGTGCCAAGTACCGGGGCGAGTTCGAGGAACGCCTGAAGGCCGTGCTCAAGGACATCGCTGCGGATGAAGGCCGCACCATCGTCTTCATCGACGAGATCCACACCATGGTGGGCGCCGGCAAGAGCGACGGTGCCATGGACGCCGGCAACATGCTCAAGCCCGCCCTGGCGCGTGGCGAACTGCATTGCGTGGGTGCCACCACCCTGGACGAATACCGCAAGTACATCGAGAAGGACGCCGCCCTGGAGCGCCGCTTCCAGAAAGTGCTGGTGGGCGAGCCGTCGGTGGAATCCACCATTGCCATCCTGCGCGGTCTGCAAGAACGCTATGAGATCCACCACGGCGTGGAGATCACCGACCCGGCCATCGTGGCTGCGGCCGAGCTGTCCAACCGCTACATCACCGATCGCTTCCTGCCCGACAAGGCCATCGACCTCATCGACGAGGCCGCTTCGCGCATCAAGATGGAGATCGACTCCAAGCCCGAGGTGATGGACCGCCTGGACCGCCGGCTGATCCAGCTCAAGATCGAGCGCGAGGCCGTTCGCAAGGAAACCGATGACGCATCCAAGAAACGCCTGGAGCTGATCGAGCAGGAAATTGCCCGCATCAGCAAGGAATACGCTGACTACGAGGAGATCCTGAAGGCCGAGAAGGCCGCCGTGCAGGGCAGCGCCCAGATCAAGGGCGAGATCGACCAGCTGCGGGCGCAGATGGCCGAGCTGCAGCGCAAGGGCCAGTACGAGAAGCTGGCCGAGCTGCAGTACGGCAAGCTGCCCGAGCTGGAAAAGCGCCTGGCCGAGGTCAACGCTGCCGAGACCAACCTGAAGGCCGACGAGGCCGCCGTCTCCGGCAAGCCCAAGCTGCTGCGCACCGTCGTGGGGGCCGAGGAGATCGCCGAAGTGGTCTCGCGGGCCACCGGCATTCCCGTCTCCAAGATGATGGAAGGCGAGCGCGAGAAACTGCTGAAGATGGAAGAGGAACTGCACAAGCGCGTGGTTGGCCAGGACGAGGCTGTCACCCTGGTGTCCGATGCCATCCGCCGTTCGCGCGCCGGCCTGGCCGATCCCAACCGGCCGTGGGGCTCCTTCCTCTTCCTGGGACCCACTGGCGTGGGCAAGACGGAACTGTGCAAGGCGCTGGCCCGCTTCATGTTCGATTCCGAAGATCACCTGATCCGTATCGACATGAGCGAATTCATGGAGAAACACTCCGTGGCGCGACTGATCGGTGCGCCTCCGGGATACGTGGGCTATGAAGAGGGCGGCTACCTGACCGAGGCCGTGCGGCGCAACCCGTACAGCGTCATCCTGCTCGATGAGGTCGAGAAGGCACACCCGGACGTGTTCAACATCCTGCTGCAGGTGCTGGACGATGGCCGGCTGACCGACGGCCAGGGCCGTACCGTGGACTTCCGCAACACCGTGGTGGTGATGACCAGCAACATCGGCTCCGCCGAGATCCAGCGCCTGTCGGCCGACAAGACGCTGAACGATCCGGACGTGATCAAGGAAGCCGTGATGGGCGAGGTACGCCAGCACTTCCGGCCGGAGTTCATCAACCGGATCGACGAAGTGGTGGTCTTCCACGGCCTGGACGCCAAGCACATCCGCGACATCTCGGTCATCCAGCTCAAGAGCCTGGAGAAACGTCTGGCCGAGCGCGACCTGAAGCTGGAAGTCAGCGAGGCCGCACTCGACGAACTGGCCAAGGTGGGCTTCGACCCGCTGTATGGCGCACGCCCGCTCAAGCGCGCCATCCAGCAGAAACTGGAGAATCCCATCGCCAAGCGCGTGCTGGAAGGTCGTTACGCACCGAACGAAACCATCCCGGTGGATTTCCGGGACGGACATTTCACCTTCGAGAAAGCAGGCAACTGATGAGGACGGGCTGACACACGCCCGACAGTCCGACGGCACGGCCTGATGGCTTGACCTGATGGCCTGGCCCCGATGGCCCCAGCACCGAAGAACATCTCGGTGCCGGGGCTTTTCTGTTTCTGTTTCCCTGCGACAGGCCGTGTCCTGAGCGGCGGGCTGCAGTGCCAACGCATCGACAAGTGCCCTTCGAGCGCTCGGCCGTGTCACGAGTGGCACAGGCTGAAGTACCAGTCGAAAGCACATGCCGGATGCAGCGATGCCCCGATGCCTTCGCTCCCCGCGTTTTTTCGCAGGGCCGTGTGTCGACGCATTGCCCGTGTGGCGTCCGGTTTTCTGATCATCCGATGCTGCAACACGCTGACATCAATCAAGCATCAGAGCGAATCAATGAAACATTTGCACGCTATCGTTGACATACATCCGCATACACTCGTTCTTTGAATCGACAGATTGCATACGATTTGTATCTACCTCCTGCTCTAGCATCTTCTGGCAATTCTTTTGACAGATTGGGAGGTAGTGCAGAACATGCTGATCAGATTCACGACGTCGACCTCGATGGTGGCCGCTGCGGTGGCCGCACTTTTCCTGGCTGGTTGCGGCGGTGGTTCGGACAATAGCGGCGGCGCAGGGACCGAATCCGGCGGCCTGTCGACCAAGACCAATGGCACGGGCGCTGCTGGCACGAACGCAGCCAACGCGACGGGCAGCACCGAAACCACGGGTACGGCCGGTGCCGGCGCAGCCGCCCCTGCAACCGCGCCTGCTTCCAGCCACGGCGCCATCACCGAAGCCGGGATCAGCACCGAACTGTTCGAGAAGATCCTCAGCACGCAGACCGCCTATGTCCGGGTCGGCCCTCACGCCTACCCGATCAGCAGCAACCATGCGGCCAGCCAACTGGTTTCGCCGGATGACCACCTGCACCAGCCGCTGAATCGCAACCAGTGGATGGATACCCCCGATCTGCCCGACATGCTGTCCTATCAGCAGCCGGTGGACGGGAAGTTCATCGTCCACAGCTGGGGGGCAGACCGCAGTGGCCAGAATGCTGACGCCAAGATCATCAGCGCCGTGGCCAGCTTCGGCTATGTCTTTCACAAGGAAGCCGACTCCCCCGACAAGCGTCTGACGCTGAAGACCGATGCCGAGATCAGGAACGGCTATAGCCGTGACCCGAACACGGGTGCCGAGACCTATCGGGAAACCGACACGTTGAAGGCCGATGCCGAGAAGGTGATCCCGCGCGACGGTGTGGTGAACTTCGACGAATCCGTCCAGGAATGGACGCACGCCACCGGGAATGCCTTTCACGGCGGCAAGATGACACTCCTCGTCCAGCGGGGCGACTCTCCGGACGAAGTGATGTTCTGCCTGAAGATGGAGTCGCGCAGGAAGAACCTCAACGCTGCCGATCCGGCCAGCCCGCCGCAGCCCAAGTCCGATGTCCAGCGTACCGCGTGCAGCCTGTGGCAGGTGCCCGCCAACTGGACGGCCAAACAGTCGCTGAACTACAACGGCATCTTTGTCAGTGAGAATCTGAACGTCGAGGACAACGTCAACGGCGGCAACGTTCGCTACTGGAAGACCAAGCCTGCCTCGGCGGCTACCCAGGACGCAGCCGCTGCAGGCCAGGCGGGGAATGGAACCGCTGCCAACACGGCAACGGATGGTGCAGCAGCCGTGAACGCTGGAGCCGCGGCAGCCACTACCGGTGACGCCACGCAGAACACGGCGGCCCAGACAGCGAATGCCGCACAGGCGGATGCAACCAGCCAGGCCGCCGCCGAAGCCGCTGCGGCCGCTGATGCAGCCGGCAACGGTGCCGCCTCGGTCAGCACCGAAAGCGGTCATGCCGCCGCCGTGGCCCAGCAGCATGGCCAGGCAGCTGGCCCTGCCACCCAACCCGCCGCTGGTGATGCCGCCGCTGCGCCGGCAGATGCCTCGCAGCCCACCCCCCAGCCCTCCGCCCAGCCGACGACGGATGCCGCACCGGCAGCCGGTGCAACCGGCGCTGCAGCACCGGCTGCTGATGCCGCTGCTCAGCCGGATGCCTCCAAGCCGGCCGATCAGGGGGCCGCTGCCACACCGACCCCTGCAACGGACGCTGCCGCCCAAACCCCCGCTGCGCCAACCGCCGCGGATGCTGCTCCTGCAACGGACGCCAGCAAGCCGGACGCAACCCCGGCAACCGGCGCGACCGATGCAGCCACCCCGGCGACGGATGCCAAACCGACCGCGGGCGCGACTGATGCCGCCGCTCCGGCTGCTGACGCGGCCACTGCCCAGCCGGACATTGCCAAACCAGCAGACCAGGATGCCGCAGCCGATTCGGCTTCTGCTGCGGGTGCAGCCGCCCAGGATGCAGCAGCGGGCAACGCGGAGGCTGGCGCTGCAGGCATTGGCACGCTCAAGCCCACCACGCTCAACAGCCAATGAGCGCTGATGGCCTGACCTGAAGACAGGCTGGCCGCAGCCCACTTCTCCGGGCCTCACAAACCCGGCTTCGGCGACCCACATGTCGCTGAAGCCGGGTTTTCTTGTATGCCCGGCATGGACACATGCTTCTCCTTGCTATGCTTCGGGTCCGGCGGCTTTCTGTCATGCCCGTCGGCCCCGCCTCCTGGAAGCAGCGAACCTGCGCCTCATCCCGGTGGGGCAGAATGTTCACCCCGTTCACTTGCTACCTAACACAAGACAAGGAGATTCTGATGTCCCGTTGGCAATGGCTCATGTCCCGCCTGGGCAAGCAGCTCTGGGTCCGAACCTCGGCCATCGGGGTCATGGGCATCCTGATTGCCGTACTGTCCGCTGTCATTGAGCCGTACCTGCCCTGGGAGTTGTCAGGCGAGGTCAGCCGCGAGGCGGTGGACAGTCTGCTGAGCATCCTGGCTTCCAGCATGTTGGCCGTCACGACCTTCTCGCTGAGCATCATGGTTTCGGCCTATGGCTCGGCCACCAACACCGCAACGCCCCGTGCCACCAGCCTGCTGATCGAAGACTCGTTGACCCAGACCGTGCTGGCCAACTTCGTCGGCTCGTTCCTGTTCGGTATCGTCGGGCTGATCATGCTGAAGGTGGGCCTGTACAGCGAACGGGGGCGGATCGCCCTCTTCGTGGCCACCATCCTCGTCATTGCCCTGGTCGTGGTGTCGCTCATGCAATGGATCGACCATCTCACCCGGCTTGGCCGCCTGGGTGAAACCACGAACCGGGTGGAGGCAGCGGCACGCAAGGCCATGGAGGCCCGTCTGGCCCAGCCTTACATGGGCGGCACGCCGCTTCTGGATCCCGATCACGACGTTCCGCCTGACGCCATGCCGGTCTTCGGCCCGGAGATCGGTTATGTCCAGAACGTCGACATCCCGGCTCTGTCCGCCTTCTGCAAGGAACACGAGACGCGCGTCTACCTCTCGGCCTTGCCGGGAACCTTCATTTATGCCGACACGCCTCTGCTGTGGGTCGCGCCAACGGCTGCCTTGAAGGAAGCCGGAACCGACTCTGCAAAGGCGGAAAAGGGGAATGCCGACCGGATGGCGTGGTCCCAACCGTTGCAGGCCGCCTTCTCCATGGGCAACGAGCGCACCTTCGAGCAGGATCCCCGCTTCGGCCTGGTGGTGCTGAGCGAGATCGCCTCGCGCGCGCTGTCGCCCGCAGTCAACGACCCGGGCACTGCCATCAGCGTCATCGGCCGCGTGACCCGACTGCTCAACATATGGGCGGTGGCGTTGCGGGCGCCCCGGGACGTCGATGCAAACAAGGCCCGAGAGCCGGACTATCCCCATGTCCATGTTCCGGCGGTCACGGTCATGGACCTGTTCGATGACGCCTTCATGCTGATTGCACGGGATGGCGCCGGCATGATCGAAGTCCAGCTGCCCCTGCAGAAGTCCCTGCTGGCCTTGAGCCGGGTAGGCGATGCCACCTTCGCGGAAGCTGCGTGGGTTCATTCCCGGATGGCGCTGGACCGCGCAGAAGCCGCGCTACCCCTGGAAGAGGAAAAACGCCGCGTTCGTGCCCTGGCGCAAGCGGTGAAAGAGGGCGTTTGAGGCAGGGGGAGGTTGGCAGGAGAAGGTTGGCAGGAGAAGGTTGGCAGGAGAAGGTTGGCAGGAGAAGGTTGGCAGGAGAAGGTTGGCAGGAGAAGGTTGGCAGGAGAAGGTTGGCGGAGTCCGGATGAGCCTGCCGGAGGCCAAACGAAACCACATGAGTCTTGGGATAGGGGTGAGACAGGAGGCCTGAAGCGCATGAGGGCGTCCGAGCTGAGACAGGACGCCAGGGGTCAATGCCCCCCGAGGCTGAATGACGGCATCTGAGGCAGACGGAGTTGAGGCCAAGGGGGGGCAAACTGAGGCTGAGAGAGGCAATCTGAGGCTGAGAGAGGCGAACGAACGTGGAGAGATGGGCCATGACGCGCCAAGATCTAGTCAGTTACAAAAACTTACATCTTGGGCGCGATCGCCTGAAGATTGGCTTCTGGAGCCGAAGAAGAGCAAATTCCCAAGGAAAAAATGAGGCATTCGAGGCTCTCTGTCGCAAAAATTTCATCGAAAGCGTTTGACAACCCGATCCGACATGCCCATAATCCAATTCTTCGCTGCTGACACAGAGACGCGACGAAAGACACAGTCTTCCGATCAGCGTCTAGTCCGAACGGACAAATGGTGTTGGCGGCTCGTTCCTTAAAAATCAGCAGCCGATAAGTGTGGGCGTTT